>MDTC01214590.1_pt1 | contig 12898 bp, 10 predicted proteins | sample 811181 | NCBI WGS metagenome assembly MDTC01 (sample SAMN05326644, study PRJNA326480) | marine metagenome | isolation source: seawater | place: Pacific Ocean: North | collected 2011 | reverse complement strand
TCTTTACCAAAAACTTCTTCCATTAATTTAAAAGATTTGGGTCCTTGTACCGCTAAAGTATTGATGTCAGCCTCAAAAATATTAACTTTAAGATTTTTTCCTTCCGCTATACCTTTCGCAAATAATAATACGTCAGAATCAGCTATACAAATTCTCCATTTATCCTCTTTTAGTTTGTAAATTAACGGATCATTTATAATCCCGCCTTGAGCGTCAACTAGAGGCGCGTAATAACAAATGCCAATTTTAGACTTTGATAGGTCTCTACAAGACATTAGTTGTACAAGGTTATGAGCATCTTTACCGGATATCTCAATTTCTCTTTGGACCGAAACATCCCAAATTTGTACATCTTTTTTTAAGTGTAAATATTCCTCTTCTACCGAAGAAAATGTTGTTGGTAACAACATGTGATTGTATACGGTATAACTTTTAACTCCCTGTTTTTCAATTCTTGAGGTAAAAGGCGTTGATCTAACTCTTCTTGATTTACTTATAAAAAAGTTCTTCATTTTCCTAAAAACTCAACTATTTTTTCTCTCATTTCAAAAGCATTTTCATACATAATCATATGGCCGCATTCCTTAATAATATGAATTTTGGAATTAGTTATTAAACTAGCAAACTCTCTACCCTTTTGAACTGTTGTCATTTTATCTAAATCCCCTAAAATAAATAAAGTTGGACATCTTATATTTTTAGCAGCAGTAATACCATTTTTATAGTTATTACAAACTTTTAGATCTACTGCCAAAATTTGACTTACTTCTCTAGGAGAGTTAATTATTTTTTGTACCGGGTTGCCACCTATAAATCTTTTTGAGTCTCCATAGCCCCATTTCATCATTAGATTTATAGCTTTCATATCTCCAGATGATGCTAAATCAATCAAGTCCTTGTTAACTGGTATTTGATATGATCCTGCAACAAAGATTAGATTTTTTGCCTTATTAGGATATTTAAAACTATATTCAAGTGCCACCAAACAACCTTGTGAATGACCGAGTAAACTAAAATTATTGATTTGTGCTTTTTCTAAAAGTTTGTCTAACCAATCTGAAATTTTTTCAATTGATGTTAAACACTCACCTTCCGAATTGCCGTGACCTGGAAGATCCAAAGATAATACGTTATAACCTTGATTTGTTAAATATTGTTCCGTCAATGACCAAACTATATGAGATAAACCGCTTCCATGAACTAATACTATGGTATGTTTTTTATTGTTAAATTCTACACCCGCATCTGAGGCATAAACTTTTTTGTTATCTATTACAAAAATCAAGTTAATTCCTTGACCTTTTTTCTTAACTCAAATTTTTGAATTTTGCCTGTAGAGGTTTTTGGCAATTCACAAAATATAATTTTTTTTGGAATTTTAAATCCTGCTAAAGTTTTTCTACAGAATTTTATTAAATCATCTTCATTTATCGTTTTACCTTGAATGGTTTCAACAAAAGCACAAGGCGTTTCTCCCCACTTAGAATCAGGTTTTGCTACTACTGCGCACAAAGAAACTGATGGATGTTTAGTAAGTGTATTTTCAATTTCTACTGAGGAAATATTTTCACCGCCAGAAATAATAATATCTTTAGATCTATCTTTTACTTGAATATATCCATTTTCATGTACAACGGCTAAGTCACCTGAATGAAACCAGCCTTTATTCATTATTTTTTTAGTAGACTCTGGGTTTTTGTAATAACCTTTCATCACTGTATTACTGCGTATCATGATTTCACCCATAGTCTTCCCATCTTTAGGTACTTTAGAGTAATCCTTTGGATTTAAAACTGCTACTTCTTCAGTATGAGGATACCTAACACCTTGAAAAGATTTAATTTCTGATTTTTTCTCTTCATCATATTTGTTCCAATCGTCATTCCATGCGCAATGAGAAATATGGCCGTATGTTTCTGTCAATCCATATACATGCATTATTTCGAAACCTAATGTTTGCATTTTTTTTAAAATAGAGCTCGGAGGAGGAGCGCCAGCAGTCATTGCAAATATTTTATGTTTAATTGGTTTTTGTTCATTTGCAGGTGCATTAGCAATCATATTCAAAATGATCGGCGCGCCACCGAAGTGAGTAATTTTATGTTTTGAAATTAAATCAAAAATTTCTTTTACGATTATATTTCTGATTAAAATTACTTTCGCATGTAGCAAAGCTAATGTCCAAGGATAGCCCCAACCATTACAATGGAACATTGGAACAGTGTATAAATAAGTCAATTTATTTGGCATATTCCAAGCTGTAACGCTCCCCATTGACATTAAATATGATCCTCTATGATGGTATACAACACCTTTAGGACGACCAGTAGTTCCAGATGTATAATTTAAAGATATAGCTTGCCACTCATCTTTTGGCATTTCGTATTTAAATTGCTTATCTCCTTTTAATAAAAAATTTTCGTATTCGTGTTCACCTATAGGACCTTCATCAGGTAAATTTGCTTGTTCATCATTAATATCAATTATAATAATTTTCTTTTTTAAACTTGATATTGCTTTATCAGCTATTTTTTTAAATTGTCTATCAACTATAAATACTTTAGCATCACTATGCTCTAAAATATAAGCAACAGTATTAGAGTCTAATCGTGTATTGATGGTATTTAAAACCGCTCCAGTCATTGGTATAGAATAATGTGACTCGAATAATTCTGGAGTGTTTGCTGCCATTACCGAAACAGTGTCGCCTTTCCCTATTCCAATCTTTTTAAGGGAACTAGCAAACTGGCAGGCCCTATTATACACTTCAATCCAACTATACTTTCTTTTTCCATATACCAATGCTTCGTAGTTGGGATAAATATCTTTTGTTCGCTCTAAAAAAGTTAAAGGAGTTAGTGGAACAAAATTTGCATCATTTTTATCTAGATTTTTTTCAAATGAACTCATTAGTTGAACTTTGCTTTCATAATTTCTTCACTACCGTTCTGTGCTGTTGTAGAAATGCTGTGTATCCTTGGTAAGATTTTAAAAAAATAAAAATGAGCAGTATTTAATTTTTCTTCGTAAAATTCTTTGTTTTCATTTAATTTTTCGATACTAATTCTAGCGATTTTATACCATGAAAAACCAATAGAAATATATCCAAGAACTTTTAAGAAATCATTGCAGGCGGCACTCACATCATCTATTTTTGATTTATTTCTTTTGTTTAGCCAATCAGAAAACTTTTTTAATTCATTTAATGAAGAGCTTAGATGTTCAGTATATTTTTTTAGTTTGGTAATATTGGTAGCTCCTTTTATTTCCTCGTTTATAAGGTTAATAAATTTGTCTAAAATTTTATTATTAAGAACTTTTCTAAAAACTAAATCAATTGCCTGAACTGAATTAGTGCCCTCATATATAGGTGTAATCCTGTTATCTCTGTAAAGTTGTTCAATACCTTGATCTTTTGTATAACCATATCCACCAAAAACTTGTATAGCTTCATTTGTAATCTCCATACCCATATCTGTAAAAAAAGATTTAATGACAGGTGTCATTAAAGAAACCATCTCTTCAGCTTCTTTTCGAATTTTTTCATTTGAGTGATTTAAACTAACGTCTATTTGCTGAGATAACCAAAAAGCTAAAGATCTTTGGCCTTCGATTAATGATTTCATGCTCATTAAACTTCGTCTAATATCAGCATGCTTTATAATTAAATCAGTTTTATTATCAGTATTATTGTTTGCCTTACCTTGTTTTCTTTCTTTTGCGTAAGATAAGGAATTTTGATAAGCAGTTTCTGCTATTCCTAAACCTTGTATGCCAACAATTATTCTTTCAAGGTTCATCATTGTAAACATAGAGCTTAATCCTTTGTTTTCTTTTCCAATTAAATATCCTTTTGCATTGTCAAAGTTTAAGACGCAGGTTGGCGATCCTTTGATGCCCATTTTGGTTTCTATTGACAAAGTACTTACTCCGTTCCTAGAGCCGATCGATCCATCTTTATTAACATTAAATTTAGGAACTAAAAATAAGCTTATACCCTTTGTGCCGGAAGGCGCTCCAGGAATTTTTGCTAAAACTAAATGTATAATATTTTCTGTGAGGTCATGGTCTCCAGAAGTTATAAATATTTTTTGACCAGTTATGCTAAAAGTGTCGTCATTATTTTTTATAGCTTTTGTTTTTATCAAACCAAGATCTGTACCGCACTGAGACTCTGTCAGACACATGGTTCCACTCCATTTGCCTTCAACTATTTTAGGAAGAAATTTATCTTTTATACTTTGGTCTGCATGATGAAGAATGCAATTATAAGCGCCGATACTTAATTCACTATATAATTTAAATGACAAACTTGCTGAAGATAGCATTTCTTCAAAAAAAGTACTCACTGTTTTTGGCATTCCTTGGCCGCCATATTTAGGATCACAAGAAAGTGATGTCCATCCGTCTGATATAAACTTTTTATAGGCTTCTTTGTATCCTGGTGGAGATCTAACGATTCCGTTTTCGTAAACACATGGGCTCTCATCACCAACTTTTGCAAGTGGGTGAACAATTTCTTCATTAAGTTTAGCCGCTTGATCCAATATATCTTTAACAAGATCTGAATTTATTTCCTTAAATTTACTAATTTCATTGTAATTTTTATTGTCTTTTAAATGTTTAAAGAGAAACATCATTTCTTCAATTGGTGCATTATAAGTAGTCATTTAATTTATTAATGGTTTTCCTGTTTTTAAAGTATGAGATATTCTCTCTTGTGTTTTTTTCGTTTCAATAAGCTTCATAAAACTATTTAATTCTAATTTATACATTTGATCCTCATCTATTTCTTTATCTAATGCAGTATCACCACCACTCAAAACATATGCTAACTCTTTTCCAACAATCATACCGTGATCTAGAATCTTTTTATTATTATATAATTCTTCTAGTATTTTGTGCATTTTTTTTCTGACATTTTGACCCGATAATTTAAATTTGCATTCTTTAGGTGGCGACATTTCTACCTTTTTTTTAAGCAAAGATCTTGCTGCTGGTAATAATTCATTTCGGTTTATTATTACTTCATGATTTTTGTCTAAAAATAATAGTGGCTTAGATTCCTGCGGAGATGTTGCAGTTTTAGCATAACCTATTATATCAAAAACTTTTAATGGAGCATAATCTGGGTCGCTTTTAGCTTCGTTAGTTTGTGTCCAACGCCATAATAATTCTTTGCATCCACCTCCAGCAGGAACCAAGCCTACGATTGTCTCAACTAATCCCATGACTATGTTAGTATGTGTCACAACATAATTACTTTGTAGTAATACTTCCTCACCTCCTCCCAATGCCAAACCTGAGGGAGCAGATATAACTGGATTTTTACAATATTTTAAATGTTTACAAGTTTCTTGAAAATGCTTAATGAATTTTTCTACAGACCTAAGATCATTTTTTTTTATAAATTCCATTACATAATTTAAATTAACTCCGGCTGAAAATTGCATACTTTCATTAATTATAATTAGCGGTTTGTCTGTTGCTTTTTTAAGTGCATCCATTGAGTTATAATCTAAGGCATTAGCCTTAGTTTTAAATTCAACTATATTAAAATCTTTAAAGCGAAAAATCTCAGCAGAATCATTTTTTTCTAACTTGATAACAGTTTTTTTAATTTTTCCTAAGGTTTCTATCTTAGTATATTTTTGTCTTTGGTCATAAAAATTTGTAACTTTTTTATCTTTAAGATTTTTAAGAAACTTATTTTTATCAATATCATTAACCTTAGAAAAAAAATTTTGTAAACCTATAGACTCAAGCATCTCAAATGGACCCATAGACCAATTAAATCCTAATCTTAGAGCCTCATCAATATCATTATATTCATCCGTAATTTGTGAAATTAATGATGAAGAGTATAAAATAATTTTTGAAATTACTGATAAAGCATATTTTCCATATTTGTCATTTCTGTTTATTAATTCTAAAATATTTACTTTATCAATATTTAAGTCAATTTTTTTTGCTGGAGAGTATTCGTGTTTTTTTAAATCGAGAGCCTCTAATATCTTTTTATCTTTTGTTTTATTTATTCTATAAAAACCACCCTTGCCTTTTCTACCCGTATAACCCGTTTCAACTAATTTTTTAATAATTGGTATATCTGAAGCAACTTTTTGAAACTCATCTTCTTTTGATAGTTCTTTTTTAAAGCTTGCTAGTACATCTTGCATTAAATCAATACCTATTAAATCATATAATGCAAATACCCCAGTCTTAGGAATTCCCATTGGTCTTCCAAAAACTGCGTCTGCTTCTTCAACTGAAAGGTTCATTTTAATAGCTTCTGTCATTGCTACTTGCATAGCATAAACACCAATTCGGTTTCCTAAAAAACCAGGAGTATCTCCGCATATAATAACTCCTTTGCCTAACTTTTTTTCACAAAAATCTTTTAAAGAATTAATTTTCTCTTGATTGTTTAATTTGTCCCTAACTATTTCAAGCAAACCCATATATCTAACTGGATTAAAGAAATGTGTAATACAAAAATCTTTTTTATCTTTATCTTGTAATTTTTCAGATAGAATTTTTAATGGTATCGTTGAAGTATTTGAAGAAACTATTGAGTCTTTTTTTCTTTTTTTAAAAATCTTTTCATAGATAGAATGTTTGATGTCTATTCTTTCGACTACAGCTTCGATTATCCAATCAGCGTCATCTACATTATTAAAATTATCCGTTATATTTCCTGTTGTTAAACTGTTAATTTTTTTTTTATCAAATAATAATGGTGGTTTAGATTTTAAAATTCTTTCTTTTGCTTTATCAGCTATTTCTGTTTTTAAATCTAAAAGAACTACGGGAATGTTTGCATTGCATAAATGAGCAGCTATCCCGCTACCCATTGTTCCAGATCCAATAACAACTACTTTATTAATATTCATAACGAATTGGTCGGGGTGGTAGGATTTGAACCTACGATCCCTTGGTCCCAAACCAAGTGCGATACCAGGCTTCGCTACACCCCGAAGTTTCAATTTTATAAGTTAAATAAGACTTTTTGGCAATTGAAAGATTAGTGTTATATAAGTATGTAATCAAAATGATTCAACAGATATCAAGACCGTTTAAATATTTTTTTAAGTTAGAATCTGCTTCTGGGCTAGTTCTTCTATTTGCGGCAATAATAGCATTATTCATAAGCAATAGTGAGTTTTCAAGTAAATATTTTGAAGTACTAAATTACAAAATTTTGTTGGGTACAAAAAGTTTCGGTTTAAATCTCTCTATTTTGCATTGGATTAATGATGTATTAATGGCAATTTTCTTCTTCTTAGTTACGTTAGAAATTAAACGTGAATTTATCCAAGGAGAATTATCCAATCCTAAACAGGCATTGCTTCCAATTATAGGTGCAGTTGGCGGCATGTTAGTACCTGCTTTAATTTATATTTTTATTAATATCGATGATCCTACAAGATTGAATGGTTGGGCTATACCTTCGGCTACAGATATAGCTTTTTCTTTAGGAGTTCTGTCTTTACTTGGAAAAAGAGTTCCTTTGTCATTAAAAGTTTTTTTAACTGCATTAGCAATAATAGATGACTTGGGAGCGATTGTTATTATTGCTTTTTTTTACTCCGGGAATATTAAAACAATATATTTACTGCTAATGCTAGCAGCAATTGTTGTTTTACTTATATTGAATAAACTTAATATACGAAGATTTTTACCTTATCTTATAGTTGGATTATTTCTTTGGGATTTTACTCACCATTCAGGCATTCATGCTACGATAGCTGGAGTTTTATTGGCATTAACTATTCCGCATAAAGTTAAGAAACACAAAGAGTCTCTTTTATTAAAATTAGAACATTCTATATCGCCTTATGTTGCTTTTGGAATCATGCCCATATTCGCTTTTGCAAACGCAGGTGTTTCTTTACAAGGCCTTACTTTAGCTTCTTTACTTGCCCCTGTGCCCTTAGGAATTGTATGCGGTCTTTTTTTTGGAAAACAATTTGGAGTGTTAATATTTTCTTATATTTCAATAAAATTTAACCTTGCTGAAATGCCGAATAAATCAAATTGGATGATGCTATATGGCGTTTCTATATTAACAGGGATAGGTTTTACTATGAGTTTATTTGTTGGCAATTTAGCTTTTGTTGAAAATTCAAATTATTTAGATGGTGTTAAGATAGGAGTTTTAGTTGGATCCTTGCTTTCGACTTTACTTGGATATTTTATATTATTAATTTTTGCTAAGAAAAATGTTTGATATTAAGATAATAAAATTAGCCTCTAATACAAAAAATTACGGATTAACCAACTCAAGCACTCATGCAGCTTCATCTAAAAATAAATTGTGCGGTGACAAAATAACCGTTGAATTAAATGTTGATAAAATTAAAATTAAAAGTATGAGATATGAAACTGAGTCATGCATTTATTGTCAGGCATCTGCTAGTGTTTTATCAAATATTATTTCTTCGTTAAAAATTAATAGATTGAAAAGTGATTTTGTTCAAATTGAAGATTATTTTTTAACAAAAGATAAGAAATTGCCTAAAAAGTATAAACTTTTTAAAAATTTAATGAAAAAAAAAAATAAAGATAGACATCAATGTATAATGCTTCCTTTGTACGCGGTACAAAAAGCTTTAAAGATTTAAAATGAAAAAATGTTTACTTGCACTATTTATGATATTTAGTTTCATTTCAAATTCAAATGCAAATTATGATAAACTTGCGTATGATTTTAGTTTCCGTGGAATAGATGGAAATACAATAAATTTAGAAAATTATAAAAATAAAGTAATCGTTATAGTCAACGTAGCTAGTAGATGCGGGTACACTCCTCAATATAAAGATCTTCAAGAACTTTGGAGCGGCTATAAAAAAAAGGATTTAGTAGTTATTGGCATACCAACTAATAATTTTAAACAAGAGCCAGGTACCAATAAAGATATTAAAAAGTTTTGTGAATCAAATTTTGGCATAAATTTTCCTCTAGCAGAAAAAACAAACGTAATAGGTAGTGACGCCCACCCTTTTTATAAATGGGCCAAAAAAAATTATGGAATTGGGGCCATACCAAAGTGGAACTTTCATAAGATAGTTGTCAACAAAAATGGAAGAATATCAGATACTTTTGCATCTTTTACAAAACCATCATCAAAAAAATTTATTAATTTAATTGAGAAAGAAATCAAAAATTAAATTTTAATCCATCAAAAGCAGGCATGATATTTGAGGGCATTATTTTTTTTAAAGTTTTATAATCAAAATCAACATGTAAATTTGTTAATATTGTTTTTTTAGGATTTAGGAAATTAGACATTTTAACAGCTTCGTCTAAATTAAAATGTGATGGATGTTTTTTAATTCTTAAACAGTCAATGATTAAATATTTAAGTCCTTTAAGATGCTTGAAGTTTTCTTTATCTATTTTGTTGCAATCGCTTATATAGCAAATTTTATCAAAAATATAACCTGTAGCTTTTATCATACCATGATCAACATCAAAAGACTTAATATAAACAGAGTTATTATTTTTTTTAATTCTAAAATTATTTTTTATAATATTGGGTTTTAATATTGGCATGTAACCACTTTTGGGATAAAAACAGAACGTATATTTTTTTTTTAACTCTTCAATTGTTCTTTTACTTCCATATATAGGAATTTTTTTTTTATTGATCCATGTAAAAGGTCGTAACTCAAAAATTCCTGAAGCTTGATCCGAATGTTCATGAGTATATATAACAGCATCAATATTTCTTATTTTGTTTTTTTTAATTTGTTCTTTAATATCAGGCGATGTATCTATTAATATCGAAAGGCCATTGTAATTAATGTGTGCTGAACATCTGGTTCTTAAATTTTTAACATCATTTTTATTACAATTCCCCCAATGACCAGTAATCCAAGGTGAACCTAATGAGCTACCACATCCTAAAATCGTAAAAGTTTTACTCAACGAAGCTCTCCAAACAATTTAAAAAAATTTTCTGTTGTAATTTTTGCAAAAATTTCTTCGTTCAAATTTTTTATTTTAGACAAAAATTTTAAAGTGTAAATTATATTACAAGGCTCATTTGTTTTGCCTCTAAATGGATCTGGAGATAGATAGGGTGAGTCAGTTTCCACTAAAATTCTTTCATTAGGTATAAATTTAAATGTTTCAGCTAAATCCTTTGAATTTTTAAAAGTTATTATGCCGCTAGCAGAAATGAAACAGCCTATATCTAAAAGTTTTTTAGCAAATTCTTTTGATCCAGTAAAACAATGAATTAGAACTTTTAATTTCTTATTTTTTAATTCTGATTTAAGTATTTCATATGTATCTTTGTCTGCTGATCTTGTATGAACTATTAAGGGTAAATCAGATTCTTGAGATGCTTTTATATGTTCAATAAAAATTTTTTTTTGATTATCTATCTCTGAGTTTTTATAATAATAATCTAGCCCACTTTCTCCTATACCTATAACTTTTTTATTGATTTTAACCTTCTCTAAAATGTCATAACTTTTTATATTTTTATGAAATTTGGCCTCATGAGGGTGGATTCCATAAGTGCCGTAAACAAATTTATATTTATTTAAGATTTGTAATATTTTATCAAAACTACTATCTTTCGTAGAAATCGTCAAAAAATACCTTACATTATTTAAAAAAGCTCTTTTAAAAACAGCATCTAAGTCATCGTGTAAAGGATCAAATTCTAAGTGACAGTGTGAATCAATTATCATTTTCTATTTTTTTGAATAAAATACTAAATTCATCAAGTTTTTTTTCATAATTAAAAATATTTTTGTCTTTAATAAAGGCAATTTTTCTTTTTTCAATAGGAACATTTAAAAAATCTAAAACTTTTCTTGAGGCAATTGGTATAATGGGATTTAATAATATGCTTATGTTTTTAATTTGTGAGATAATAGTGTTTAAAACAGCGTTCATTCTTTCTGGATCTTTACTTTTAAGCTCCCAAGGTTTTAAATCATTAAAATATTTATTTGCATCAAAAGAAAAACTAATAACATCATTTAAATAATTATTTAATTTTTGATTATTCATATTTTCAATAAGGGTTGGAAGGCTTTTGATGAGATTATCGGTAAGTGCAAGATCTACTTTATCAAAATTATTGGAATTAGGTATTTTGTTAGAACAATTTTTTTGAACAAATGAAAAAACTCTTTGACATAAATTACCAAAATTATTTGCTAAGTCATTATTAATACAGTCTTTTAAACTCTTAAGCGATATATTTCCATCATTACCAAGTGAAACTTCTTTAATTAAATAATACCTTAATTGATCTATTCCGTATTTATTTATTATTTCAATTGGATCCAATATATTGCCCAATGACTTTGACATTTTTCTTTCATCAGAAAGTATCCAACCATGTCCATAAATCTTTTTTGGTAATGGGATATTAGCTGCCATCAAAAAAGCAGGCCAATATATAGCATGAAATCTTAAAATGTCTTTTCCAATAACATGAATCGAAGCTGGCCAAAATTTTTTATATAAATCACTAGAAGTGTCAGGAAAATTTAATGCACTTATATAATTTGTTAATGCATCAAGCCATACATAAATAACATGTTTTTTATTTTCTGGTACCGGTATACCCCAAGTAAATGAAGTTCGACTAACTGATAGATCGTTTAAACCTTTTTTAACGAAGTTAACTACTTCATTCTTTCTAGATTCAGGCAAAATAAAATTGGGGTTTTCATCATAATGCTTAAGAAGTTTATTTTGCCACTTAGAAAGTTTAAAGAAATATGACTCTTCTTCTACCCAATCAACTTCTGAACCAGATGATTTTGAAAATTTTTTATTATTTTTTGACATAATTTCATCTTCATCATAATATGCTTCATCAGATACCGAATACCATCCGGAGTATTTAGATAAATAAATGTCACCGCTTTTTTGTAGACGCTGCCAAATTTCTTTGACTGATTTATAATGTCTATTTTCTGTAGTTCTAATAAAATCAGAATTTGATAAATTAAGAGTTTTAGTTAAATCTTTAAACTTTGCAGAAAGCTCATCACAAAACTTTTTTGGATCTTTTTTATTTTTTTCAGCTTCTCTCTGTATTTTAAGACCATGTTCGTCTGTACCCGTTAAATAGAATACGTCAAAACCCTCTATTTTTTTAAATCTTGCAAAAATATCTGCAATAATACTTGAATAAGCATGACCCATGTGAGGTTTTCCAGATGGATAATAAATAGGTGTAGTGATGTAAAAACTTTTATTTTGCATTGTTGAACTGAGATTTAATAGAGCTAAATACTGTTTTTAAATTTAAATTAAATTTAACAAAATTATTTATTGAATATATAATTTTATTTTTAACTTCATTTAATTCCATCGGCTTATTAACATTTTTTTGATAAAGATAAAAGAAATGAGACTCTGTCATGTTTATAGCTAAGCTTATTAATTTTTGATCTTTGTCTTTCTTATATAAATTAAGTAGTTTTTCTAATTTTTGTATAAAGTTAGACTCTACATGGAGATTATTTTTAATTAATAAATAATTATATTCTAAAAAAAGACCAGGTGAAATATCTAAATATTTTAAATTCATAACGTTATCAATTTGATTTTTTTCTAAAAGAAATTCAATAACTCTTTTTTTTTTGGCTTGGTTTAAAAATATATTCATCTTAATAGATCGGGAAGATATAGTTTCAATTATTTTATTTTCCTTATTGTCAATTAAGATAAAAAAATTATTCTTAGATGGTTCTTCTAATATTTTTAATAATGCATTAGATGAATTTGTATTATATTTCTCAACGTCATCAAGTATAATAAATCTAGGATTTTCATTTGCAGAAGATTTTGAAATTATTGATTTTAGATTTCTTATATTATCAATCTTAATATTTTCCTTTTCCTTGGATTTTAAAAAAATTA
>MDTC01065558.1_pt1 | contig 12899 bp, 10 predicted proteins | sample 811181 | NCBI WGS metagenome assembly MDTC01 (sample SAMN05326644, study PRJNA326480) | marine metagenome | isolation source: seawater | place: Pacific Ocean: North | collected 2011 | reverse complement strand
TACATTCACAAGTATTCGTGCCGGAATATAGTATTTTGGAAGATGACTGTTGGATTGGTCCAAATGTAGTTTTAACTAATGCGCGATATCCAAAACACGTATCTGTCAAAGAGGAATTAAAGGGACCTTTGGTAGAAAATAATGCGAAGATTGGTGCAAATTCAACAGTTCTGCCTGGAGTCATAATTGGCAAAAACAGTTTGATTGGTGCCGGTTGTGTGGTGACTAAGCATGTTGCCCCAGATACTATTGCAGTCGGTAATCCTGCGAAAGCTCTGCGGAAAATTGATTACATAAATAACTAAGAATCTCGATATTAACTTCTTCTCTTTTAGCTTTATTTAACCGATAAAAAAATTATGATTAAATTTTTAGACTTACATTCACAATATCTTTCTATCAAAGAAGAGATCGATCACGCTATTTCTAATGTTATAGGTGAAAGTGCTTTTATCGGAGGAAAGTATGTTTCTCAGTTTGAAGAACACTTGGCTGATTACCAGAAAGCTAAGTATTGTGTGGGTGTGGGGAATGGCACGGATGCTCTTGAGATTGCCATCGAATCACTTAATCTGCCAAATGGTGGGGAGATTATTGTGCCAGCAAACAGTTTTATTTCCAGTGCCGAAGCGGTGTCTCGTTTAGGTCACAAAATTGTTTTTTGTGATGCTCGCTCGGATGATTATACGATTAATATTGCTGATCTAAAAAAACGGATTACTTCTAATACAGTTGCCATTATAGCTGTGCATCTCTATGGACATCCATGTGATATGGACCCACTTTTGGAGCTAGCTCAAGAATATAACCTTAAGATCATAGAAGACTGTGCTCAAGCACATGGTGCTGAATATAAAGGCCAGAAAGTAGGCGCCATTGGTGACTTAGGTTGTTTTAGTTTTTACCCAGGTAAAAATCTGGGTGCGTTTGGTGATGGTGGTGCAATTGTTACTAATAGTGAGGCTTTAGCTCAAAGATGTCGGATGATAGCTAATCATGGTCGCATAGCAAAATACGATCATAAATTTGAAGGCCGAAATTCACGTCTTGATGGACTCCAAGCGGCTATATTGACTGTAAAGCTTCGACATTTAGATAGATGGACTGATGCTCGTATTATGATCGCTAATGAGTATTTAGAGCGATTAAAAGACATACCAGAAATTACATTACCAGTCAGGCAATATTGGGCAAAGCAAGTTTATCATCTTTTTGTAATTCGTCACTCGAATAGAGATAAACTACAAGCAGCATTAAAAGAGTCAGGAATACAGACAGGAATACATTATCCGATTGCCTTGCCAAAACTAGAGGCATATAAGGGGCATGAGCAGGAAAATGAAGGTGGTTTTTCTTGGGAGTCTGATAACTTGTTATTAAGCCTGCCAATTGGAGAGCATCTTTCAATTCAAGATGTTGTTAACACCATTATTACTAGCATTACTAGCATTACTGGTGGGCAACATTAAAAATGTTGCTTAAAAAGCCTCATTTGATGATTTTTTGGTTTCTACCACTTCTGACCGCTATGTCAACTGTAAGGTTTGCTGAAATTGGTATAGATGGTTTTATCAAGTATGTGCAACTTTTTTTGGTTCTTTTAGGGCTGTTTTATTTACTTATAAATTCAACATCTGTTCGTTTGTCATTAAGTGTTTTATTTATTTTATCTTTGCTTGCATTTAATATGCTTTTTTCTGACGTAAGAGAATACCAATTCGTTATGTTTCTAATGGGCTATGCATTGATGGCGCATATGATAGCGAAAAGAAATCCCTATGAGATTTGGTCTCAATATTACTTTCTTTGTGTAGTGATCTCATGGTTAGCAATCGTAGATTTTATTTCATTTTTCATATTGGGTGATTTTATAATTTCATACCGAACACCTGAAGTGCTAGGCATCGGTTTGCCGCGCATTAACACTATTTTTGATGAAATGTCACATCAAGCTTTTTTTGTGATGCCGGCAGCAATTTTTGCTTTGGTTTATAATTCTGAAAAGCGATATTTGCTTCTTGTTTCGTTGTTGTTAACAATGTCGGTTTCTGCCTTAGTTTTGTTTTCAGTGGCTCTGCTAGTCTATTTACGAAAAAAATTACTTCATAATCTAGTGAGTGTGAGTCCCTTGATTATGATCGTTTCTTTAGCTTTATTCCTTGGGAGTGATTTCATTATTAGTAAGATAGGAGGTATTTTTGTGTATGGAAACCTCATTTCAGGTCAACAAACAAAAGCTGTTAGCGCTGAGAATATATTGCTTGGTATTGAAATACTTAGAAATATATCTTTAAAAGATTTGTTTTTTGGGTATGGTTATTTTGGTTTGGCAGAAAATATTCCACAGCTTTTATATAACTCTGATTTATATCCATATTTTGAAAAGAGAGGATCTTTGGAAGATCCCAAATCCATTGGGATTCTTAACTTAGTCTTATATTTTGGCTTATTCCAATGCGGTTTAATAGCAGCGATTCTGTTTAAAGTTAAAAAGTATGTAAATGATACTTGGCTATATATGCTATCTATCTTTATAGTTTTGCTGTCATTAACATATAATAGTCATTCAATTGACTACCTGGTACACATATTTTTTGTGTTCGGTTTGTCTTGGGCGTGCACGCACTCTCCATCGGGAAAAACATTCGATCGAAAGCATAAAGTAATACCTAAAAAAATCTTAGCCCGATGAAATTTCTCAAGAAAGCGAATTGTTTAAAGGAGTATTTTGTGCGCTACCACCACTGCTTAAATAAGTCACTTTTATATAAAAAGAAAATATTTAGAGAGATTTTAAAATTATCGAATAATATTAAATATTAATTGAATTGGAGAAATATGAAAGCTGTCATCTTAGCAGGTGGATTGGGTACTCGTTTGAGTGAGGAAACCAGTATAAAGCCGAAGCCCATGGTCGAAATTGGTGGCAAGCCAATTCTTTGGCATATTATGAAGATGTATTCTAGCCACGGTATTAATGATTTTGTTATATGTTGCGGATACAAAGGGTACATCATTAAAGAATACTTCAGTAACTATTTTTTGCATCAATCAGACGTAACCTTCTGTATGCAAAACAATACCACGGAGGTTCACAAAGAAAGAGCAGAGCCATGGACAGTTACTTTGGTTGATACTGGTGATAACTCTATGACGGGAGGTAGACTCGCTAGAGTATTTGAGTATATAAAGGATGAAGAAAGTTTTTGCTTTACTTATGGAGATGGTCTATCCGACGTTAATATCTCAAAATTAATTGATTTCCATAGAGGGCATGGCCGTGAAGCTACCCTTACTGCTGCATATCCACCTGGACGGTTTGGGGCTTTAGAAATTCAAGATAATCAAGTAATGATGTTTAGAGAGAAACCCAAGGGAGATGGAGCTCTTATAAATGGTGGTTTTTTTGTACTCACGCCCACAGTTTTGCAACGTATCTCTGGAGACGACTGCAGTTGGGAGCAAGAGCCTTTAAAAAGCTTAGCGTTAGATGGCAAACTCATGGCATATATACATGATGGCTTTTGGCAACCAATGGATACGTTAAGGGACAAAATGTATTTAGAAGAGTTATGGCAAACAAAAAAAGCACCATGGAAGTCATGGGAGTAATACATAAATGAATACCGATTTTTGGAAAGGGAAAAGAGTTTTTTTAACTGGGCATACTGGTTTCAAAGGCGGTTGGACAGTTCTTTGTTTACAAAGGTTAGGCGCCATTGTCAAAGGGTATGCCTTAGAGCCAAGTGCAACCGTATCGCTATTTGGGATTGCCAATATCCGTGATGATATCGAAAGTGAATTTGGTGATATTAGAGATTTGGATAGATTGAAAAAATCGTTATTAGATTTTTCACCAGAGATAGTAATCCATATGGCGGCACAACCTTTGGTTAGGTTGTCTTATCACAATCCTGTAGATACATATCAGACAAATGTTATGGGTACAGTAAATTTATTTGAAGCTGTCAGAGCTTGTGAGTCTGTCATCGCAGTGCTAAATATCACAACCGATAAATGTTATGAAAATAATGAGTGGGTTTGGGGTTATCGAGAAAACGAAGCAATGGGTGGACACGATCCTTATAGTAGTAGTAAGGGCTGTTCGGAACTAGTTACATCTAGTTATCGAAGATCATTTTTTGGTGATAACAGCGGCGTATATCTGGCATCTGCCAGAGCTGGAAACGTAATTGGAGGTGGAGACTGGTCACAAGATAGACTCATTCCTGATGCGCTTCATGCATTTGGTAGAAATAAGCCTGTGGTAATCAGAAATCCGCTTGCTACGAGGCCTTGGCAGCATGTACTTGAGCCAATTTCAGGATACTTACTATTGGCTGAGAACTTATATTTAGATGGCAAGATTTATTCGGAAGCGTGGAATTTCGGCCCTAAAGATGAATGTGTGAGATCCGTTGGCGAAGTAATGGATTATTTGGTAACAATTTGGCCAACTGATGTTTCTTGGGTGTTGGACGGTTCGGAACAGCCACACGAGGCTGAGTTATTAAAGCTTGATATTTCAAAAGTAAAAATGAGATTAAAATGGAAGCCAACCTGGGATCTGAATCAAACTCTTCGGAGTATTATTGAATGGCATCAATCATGGTTAAATGGCGAAGATATGAGAATGGTAACGCTTAGCCAAATAAGTAACTACGAAAACAATCTAAAGGACATCGTTAATGGGAACGAATAGGAAGATAGATGATATGGGCGAATTAGAGCAGATTGCTTACGCAAAAACTGTCTATGGGCAGGATGAGATTGATGCTGTGGTCAAATGCTTGTCTGAATCAACACAGATGGGTAAGTACTCCAGAAAATTTGAGCAAAGGATTGCAAGTCTGTTTGATAAGAAGCATTGCCTTTATGTGAACTCTGGTTCTTCTGCTCTGTTTATTGGGGTGGAGGCTTTTAGTTTTCCGGCAGGTGGAGAAGTTATAACGCCAGTCCTTACGTTTTCGACATCCATTGGGTGTCTGGTAAAAAATGAATTGGTCCCTGTGTTCGTAGATGTTGAGCCGTTGACATATTGTGTTGATGTTAGTCAGATAGAGGCACAAATTACTGATAAAACCGTCGCTATATTAGCGCCGAACTTAATGGGTAATCTTTGTGATTGGCCTATGATAAGAGAGATTGCGGATAGGTATGGTTTGGTTGTAATCGAGGACTCCGCCGATACTCTTGGCGCGACCATCAACGAGAAGAGGTCGGGCTTTTATTCAGATATGTCAATAACAAGTTTTTATGGCTCTCATATAATTAACTGCGCTGGAAATGGTGGAGCTTTAGCGATTAATGACGAAAAAGTAATGGAAAAGGCAAAACTACTACGATCTTGGGGGCGAAGTTCTTCTCTATTTGATGAAAAAAGTGAAGCTATTGAAAATAGGTTTAATGTTGATCTTGATGGTATCGATTATGATGCAAAGTTTGTGTTCGAGACTGTTGGATATAACTTAGAAGGCAATGAGGTAGGCGCTGCATTTGGTTTGGCTCAATTAGAAAAGCTTCAACAGAATATAGAAACGCGGCAGTCTAACTTTAAGCAGCAGTGTGAGTTTTTTAATAAATACCCACGCTATTTTACTAATCCAAAGGAAACTTTTGGTTGTGATACTGCATGGCTGGCATTTCCAATCCTTGTAAAGGAATCGGCTCCATTTACACGTAAAGAATTCCAGATCTTTTTGGAAAATAAAAACATTCAAACTAGAGTCGTTTTTACTGGTAATATTCTTCGGCAGCCGATGTGTCGGGATATGAAAAAAAAGGTCTTGGAGCAGGGATATCCCAATGCCGACAGAGTAATGACGCAAGGCGTTTTGCTTCCTTTGCATCATGGTATGACGGAATCTATGTTCGCTCGTTTTCAAGATACTGTGCAGGAATTCGTTGACCAATATGGTTAATGAGCAATACTTTACTAAGCGGTTGCTGCTTTAAGTGATTGTATTTAGTTGTGAGAGCACGCTTTCGGACGTAATTTCCTATGGGTTCATCCTGATTGTACCAACATAAATTTTAGGGTCAAAAGAGTGGATGTATACAGGTATTTAGATCAATTTTAAATTAGTCGAAGATTTTTTTGCTGGGAGTTTATGAAACTAACCGTGCGTTCAAGATATAGAATATTCGGCAACGATAGAGTTGGCTAATGCTGACAATATAATGACTTAGATGTTGTCTTAGATGTGAAGCTAACAATAATTGCCTACTATTGTTGTAAGTCTCCATAAAATAAGCCTGCGACAACTTCAGGTGAAAGTTCTAATCATCCGAACTGAGTTGGCTATTGCCTTGGCTGAGAAATTTTTTTTCAAATTGTGCTGAATTAAATGGGCGATAAAGTAGTTTCTATTGCTGTTAGTTCTAGGTTCTAGAATTAAGTCTTAGGGAGCTTTAATGAGCAAAAAGAAGTCGGGTTGTGTAAAAAAAACTGTTTTGTTGAGTGGTGCTACTGGTTTTTTGGGTAGCCATCTTTTATCTGCGTTATTGGAAGAGGGACATAGGGTTGTTGTTTTAAAAAGGTCAACATCTAGTCTTTTAAGAATACAGCGCTTAATGGATGAGATTGTTTTTTACGATATTGATAAGTGTGAGTTGGATGATATTTTCGCTGATGAATGTATTGAGGTAGTTATTCATGTAGCTACATGCTACAGCAGAGAACAAAAAAATGAATTGGATATTATAGATACAAATATTGTGCTAGGGATTAGTCTTTTGAAACATGCCGTGAAGTATGGTGTTAGGATATTTATAAATACAGATACTTTTTTCAATACTGATAATTTATTGGCTAGCCATATGCATGGCTACAGTTTGTCTAAGAAACAATTTATTGAGTGGTTAAAATATTTTAGTTTTTCAGGCGTATCTGTCGTAAACATGAAGATCCATCATGTTTATGGTCCTGGCGACAATAGTGATAAATTCATACCCTGGTTGCGGAAAAGTTTAATAAACAACTCTGCGCCAGTAAAGCTTACTAGAGGAATTCAACTGAGGGACTTTATATATATTGATGATGTAGTCAGTGCGTTTATCCTAGCTCTAAATACAATGGATACTGGAGAAAAGTTTAAAGAGTATGTGGTATGCACTGGAGTAAAAACGAGTGTTAGAGACTTTAGCTTAGAGTTACATAGGCAAATCATTGACAAATATGATGTGAATACGGAATTGGTTTTTGGTGCCGTACCAACTTCTTCAGATGAGATTATGGATGTTGACAATGATTGTTCTAGTTTAGTTAGTATGGGTTGGAGCCATCTCTCGACCATTAACCAAGGGATCAAGTGCTTTCTAGATGAAAGGGAGCCACTTTAAAGAAGTTCCTATTTCGGGCGATGGCCTTGGTGATAGTGATGGTATCGGAGAGTTAATGAAGGTTTTTGTCTTGAGTACGAAAAGTTTTTAAATTATTGATAGACCGATGGAGTTCTCCAACTGAATTTTTAATTTCATCTAAAGTGATCTCTAATAGTTATTGCGCATCGTTTTTTTGATTCTACTAAAAAGGCAATTGATCGATTTTAATCAGAAGTTATTTCCACTTAGCGACAGCACACTATGTTGATCCAGCGAATACGATTGAGGGACTTGTGTGAGCAAATATTTCATTATTAATATTTACTTTTGAAGCCACAAAAAATGTTCCTGTAAACGTAATATATTTGGGGAGTTACTGGTAGTCAGGGAATAATATATGGCTATATCTAACTGATGTTTGTTCCACATCAAAATCTTTAATAGACTAACTTATTGACTAATTTTGGTAAGGGAGAATGGGTCAGTGTTGACATTATATTCATATGGTGGCCCCGGCGGTAATGGGAATCGAGGCTAGCTCTTACAACATATACTTAATTCAATCGTAGCCGGGAAAACTTATGTGAAGGCTCGGAGACAAAAATTAAAGCTCATTCACGTTGATGACATTGTTAGCACACTTTGTGCTTTGATTTCGATGTTGGCTTGGTTTCAGACGGAGTGGGTAAGTTTGCTCTTTCCAAGTGATACTTGATATACCCTTAAAGGAGTAATATCAATTTATCAGAAATTTTATAACCCATTCTATTCAGAGTTTTGGGTGGCGCTTTAACGGGATAGATAGTTAATGGACCTCAGTATTGATGCCCACTTTGGTTTGGTAAGCGTGAAATAAATGATTAAGAAAGATATCATGAATTATTTGGCTAAGAAAGAATGAAATCATCTTATGAATAAAAAAATATTAATATCTGGTATTGGTCAGTCGGATGGAGGTGTCGGTAGGTTAATGAAAAGGCTAGAACCGGTGGCGACGGCGCGTGGTTATAGCATATTGTCGCGCCGAATGATTCCGTTATTGCCTATGATCAGAAACAAAAAATATCTAACACTTTTCTTTGAATTATTTTTGAAATTTTTTAGCTGGTTTGTTTTTAAGTTTAAGACACTTTTTGTTAGGGGAGATACTATACTTGTCCTGCATCCTCAAAGCATCGGGTATAAAACGTTTATGAGGTTGGTTAAAACTAATACTGTATATCTTTATGTTATGGATAACTCGTTCTTTTGTATGATGTCATACAATTACGATAAGTTTAATGGATCTGAATGTTTAAGATGTGTATCAAATCCTCGGAATTCATTTTCGGAATGTTACTCTTGGCCGCCATTGATAAGAAAAAAAGTTGCCATTAATTATCTTGAAGAGCTTATGTTATATTCAGAGAGCATAGTATTTTTGGCCCAAACACGTTCACAAGAAAAGTTACTAGTAGAACATTTCGGCAATAACATTGATTGTCGTGTAGTGGGAATGGAGCCTGTCGATTTATCATTCGCTGATATTCAAAGTATAGACTTAACTGATATATCGAGAGATTATGATCTGGTATATCACGGTTCTGTGCACCCAGCTAAAGGAATTATATTTTTTCTCCAGGTATCCTTATTATTACCTAGACTTAAAATATTCATTCCTATGTCTTTAAGTGCTGCCTCTTCTATATTTAGTGATTGCAAGCGTTTGAATAATGTGACTTTTCAAGACTGTACATGGGAAACTGGCTTGGAAAATGCAGTTCGTAAAGCGAAGCTCGTCGTAAATCCAAGCCTTTGGTCTGCACCGATTGAAGGAGCATTCCTTAAATCTCTTGCATATAATGGAAATGTGGCGGTTGTTAATTCTAAGTTTGGCTATTCATCAGAGAATACTTTTCAAAATATAGTTTTAAAACTACCTGAAGATCCCTCTTCTGCCGCGGATTTGCTGAAAAATTATATCGATAATAGTGTGGATAATGGATTAAAGACAAAAGAATGCTTGAGTAATTTTTACAGTTCAAATAAAACTGACAATGTATTTGATGCTGTAGATTTAATAATGTAGCAAGGCATCTTATGAAAAAAATACTTCACATTATTAATTACTATCACGAAGGATTTGGTTATCAAGAAAACTATTTGCCCAGTTGTCAGAAAAATTTAGGTTGCCAAGTAAAAGTTTTAACTTCAGATTACTATTTTCCATTTCCAAATTACGATGATTCAATCAGAAACATATTAGGGGACCGAAAAGTAGGTGACGGGACGTTTCACGATAAAGGTGTTACCGTCATAAGAAAAAAGGCAATCTTTTCATCTATTTTTCCTGCAGGTGTATTATATTTTTCTGTCGGAAGCACTATAAAAGAATTTAAACCGGATTTTATTCACGTACATGGGGCAACAAATTTATGGTTTATCAACGTTGTCCGCTTACAAAAAAAAATTGGTTATAAAATATTTATAGATTCACACCAGGATTTTGCAGTTGAGTCCTCTAAACGCGATTTTTTTTATCGATGTTATTATTATTTTTGGTCAAAGGTTCATCACTATTTGGTTAAATTCTCAATAGTTGAGAAATATTTACCAATTACTAAAGCCTCGCAATCTTGGTTGGTAAAAAGGTTGAATATTCCTATATGCAATCAAATAATTTCTCCGCTAGGCACTGATTTGTCGTTGATGCATTACGATGTTGTTTTGGATGGTGATTTTAGAAAAAGATATGAGGCAGAGAATAAATTAATTATTGTTAATGCAGGAAAGCAATATGAAGGAAAAAATATTTTATTCATTGTTGAAATTGCTCATCAAATGCAACTCAGAGGTATTGATTTGCTTCTGGTTCTTGTTGGTTCGTCGCCCGGTGAGTATGATAAAAAGATAATTGAAAAGTTGAGTAGTTTATCTAGCGATTCTTGGCTACGATTTCCTTTAATGGCTAGGTCAGAATTGAGGGAGATTTATTGTGCTGCTGATCTTGGTATATGGCCCGGGATCCCCTCAAACACAATACAAGAGGCTATGGGATGCGGTGTGGCAATAGCACTACCGAAAGATGACTCAACAAACCATTTGATAGATGGCAATGGTTTGTACATATCCATTGATGATCTTTTAGGGTCTGCTGAAAAGTTGTCGGATATTGCGAATAACGCAAGCCTACTTTTGGATATGAAGGAAAAGTCGATTGTGATAGCCAGAAATTATTCATGGGCCTCGATATCAAAAGATCTTATAAAAATATATGAACAGTAATATATTTAGAGAGTCTTGTACTAAGGCCTTATTTTTACTTACCAAATATGTAAACTTTAAAAAAAATAGTTACTCGGAAAACGGAGAATAAAACTCATGGTTGAAGCTAAGAAGAGCGAATGTCTTACTGCACTGAAGAAAGTTAAAGAGCTTTATAAAGAGTTTAGCTTTTCTGTTCCGATGCTCGAGGCGGCGCTTGCTAAGGGGAGGATAGAGAAATGAAAATCAAATATGAAAATTCATATTCTATTGATTCGAACTCTCTAATTTGGTTATACGCCAAGCTGCAGGAGTGCCAGACAAGCCAAAATCAAGTTTTAAAAAAAATGGCGTTTGTCGGTAATCTTATTTTTAAACGGATTGCTTTCTCATTGGTTGCACATAATATTCAGATGATAGTAAAAGCGAACCTCAAAGGGAGGCAGTTTAGGGCACGGTCGACAAATTCGCAGTTTCATTCGATTTATTTCCAAAATCATCGCAAATGCTATGAAGAAGACGTGTTTGGCGCAATTGAAGCATTTTTGCCAGAGAGGGGAACAATGTTAGACATAGGCTCTAATTGGGGGCACCACACGTTTGATGCGGCGATAAGGAAAAACGCAAATGTTTTCGCTTTTGAGCCAAATAGCGATGTATTCGATGACCTCTCTCGTATCGTGGTGGACCTAAATTTAGAACAAAGAGTGGTTCCTTATAATTTTGGGCTTGGTAGTGAAAAAGGAGATTTGATCCATTTCCAGGGAAACTTTGAAAGTGGTGTTGGTAGCGTTGATGATACCTTTGTATCTCAACGATCTATGAAACAACATTGGTCGGTACGATTGATTGATAAGTTGACATTCAAGAAAAATATTGTTCAAACGGTAAAGATAGAAATTCTGGATGATTTATTTGATTCAAAGACTAAGGTTGACTTTATAAAGCTTGACTGTGAGGGCTTTGAGCTGAGTGCGCTTAAGGGAGCTGCAGCACTTATAGAACGAGACAACCCTGTTATCGTATTTGAGCTTCATACCGATGAAAGTTGTACCAATTATTCTGATTTTTCTCATTTTTTTGAAGCACTGGGATATCAATTATTCGAGATCTCTGCAGATGTAGATGCTGGCAATTGGGATATTGGAGCTGTCAACGCTCTTGTTCCAAACACCCAATACAATTTGTTAGCGAAATGTAGATCCAAAAATTAACGATAGTGCTACTTTTGGAAAGTGGGTAAATGGTGCGATATCCAAATGAAGCCACGCACGAACTTTCGGTAAAAAAAGAGAAAGATGGTAAAACTAAAGTCTAGTGCTGCTAAGTAAATGTGTGGAAAAAATGTGCAAGATCATCAGCTGTAAACTTAGTTTAGTGAAAACGAGTACATAAAAATAGAATTTGAGTGGTAAGAACTGTTGTGACTAAATCCGTTCGAAGACATTGAACATCTACAATTGTTGGAATCGCATTGGAAATCAACTTATAATAGCCTGCTGGGACGTTATGCATTCTTTTGGGCCTCGCCTCAACAGCGCGATTACCGAGAATCCTCCTGCTTTCGACTGATATGAATTATTGGGGGATTACACTTCGTTCGAGGAAGTTGAGGCACTATTGCCTTGGGATGCGGCACAAGATTTTACGCAGAGGCAGGTGTTGATTTAAAGGCGGTCGCAATGCATTACTATTGTGGAATTTATCAGACATCAATACTCAACTTTTCCTATGAGGTGTATTGGTCAGTTTCGCATCGTTAAGCTTTTATAGGTAGGGCGATTGATCAAATGAAAAAAGCACTAATCACAGGTATCACAGGGCAAGATGGCTCATATCTCGCCGAATTACTCCTCTCCAAAGACTACGAGGTGCACGGCATAAAACGCCGCGCTTCGTCCTTTAATACGGAACGAATCGATCATATTTATGAAGATCCTTTGTTCAACAACACCCGCTTTCATCTTCACTACGGTGACCTTTCGGATTCTTCTAACCTTACGCGCTTGCTCAGTGAAATTAGGCCGGATGAGGTGTATAACCTTGCGGCGCAATCTCACGTTGCTGTGTCTTTTGAAGCGCCAGAATACACGGCCGATGTGGATGGCCTGGGTACCCTGCGTATTCTAGAGGCTATTCGTTTTTTAGGTTTAGAAAAGAAAACCCGTTTTTATCAAGCGTCTACTTCAGAACTATATGGTTTGGTGCAAGAAACGCCCCAGCGCGAAACGACACCTTTTTACCCTCGCTCACCCTATGCTGTAGCCAAGCTTTATGCCTATTGGATTACGGTAAATTACCGTGAATCCTATGGTATGTATGCGTGTAATGGT
>MDTC01020424.1_pt1 | contig 12902 bp, 14 predicted proteins | sample 811181 | NCBI WGS metagenome assembly MDTC01 (sample SAMN05326644, study PRJNA326480) | marine metagenome | isolation source: seawater | place: Pacific Ocean: North | collected 2011 | reverse complement strand
CACTAAGACCAGGCAAGTCTTTTCCTTCTAAGTATTCTAAAAATGCACCACCTGCTGTTGATAAGTGAGAAAAAGAAAGTTTATTTTTACTCTTATTAATTGCTGCCAAAGTATCTCCACCACCAAGAACTGAAATTAAAGACTTTTTGCTAGTATTTATTGAAATTATCTCAGCAATAGACATTGTCCCTTTAATAAAATTCTCATTTTCAAAATAGCCAGCAGGCCCGTTCCATAATACTGTCTGAGACTGGTCAATTATATTTTTTATTTTTTTAACTGTATTTGATCCAATATCTAAAATCATTTCATTTTCCTGAATTTGTTCCAAATTTTTATTAATTCCAACTCCTTCGAAACTAGTCCCAACTACACAATCTTCTGGAATAATAATATTACAATTACCCTTTTTAGCTTTTTCATAAATTTGTTCTATAATTTCACTTGTATTATTCTCTATTAAAGAATTCCCAACCTTGAAATTTTTATAAACAAAAAAATTGTTAGCCATTGCACCAACAATAATAAGATTGTTTATTTTTTCAATAAGTCTTGAAATAACATTAATTTTCGTTGAAATTTTCGAGCCACCAATTATGCAGGTAACTGGATCTTTTTTATTCTTAATGACAAGATTTATTGCATCAATTTCTTTTTTTAGAAGAGGACCAGCAAAACTCTTTCCAATAAATTTAGCAATTTTATGAACTGAGGATTGTTTTCTGTGAGAACATGAAAAAGCATCGTTTATATAAATATCACCAAGAGAAGCTAATTTTTTTGAGAAATTTTCATCATTATTTGTTTCCTCTTTAAAGAATCTTATATTCTCTATCAATATTACTTCACCCTCCTTTAAGTGAGAAAATTTATCATTTACATTGTCATCGAAATTTCCCAAAAAAAAATAAACATTGGTATTAAGTTTTTTTTTAAGATGTTTGTAAATTGGCGCCAAAGATAGCGCAGGATCTTTAATTCCTTTTGGTCGTCCTAAATGACTTATAATTATTATTTTTGCCTTCTTTTCAATTAGTTTTTTTATGAAAGGCAAGCATAAATTAATTCTAGTATCATCTGTAATTAATTTATTTTTAAGAGGGACATTTAAATCTAATCTTAAAATAATTTTTTTATTTCTTATATTTAAATCATCGGGAAAAAACTTTATCTTATCCATTAATCTAATTCATTCTCTTAATTTTTTTTGAATGAAATCAGTAATTTTCTCTTCTGATAGGTCAAAATGATTATAAACGTCTTTGTAAGGAGCACTTTCTCCGAAATGATTTATACCTATATTAATACCTTTATTTTTAATATATTTTTGCCATGACATAACACTTCCGGCTTCAATTGTAACAACTAATGACTCTTCCTCTATAATATCCTTCTTAAAATCCTCTGGCTGTCTGTCAAAAAGCTCCATACAAGGCATTGAAACTACTTTTGAATGTATATTGTTTTCTTTTAGTTTTTCTTGAACTTTTAAAGCAAGTTCAACTTCTGTACCCGATGCTAGAATTGTTACTTTGCTTTCGTGAGAAGTGACACTTACTACATAAGCACCTTTTTCACATTTATTTTCTCTTGTATTTTTAGGATTTATATAAGGAACTTTTTGTCTTGATAAAGCAATTGCACTAGGAGTATTTAAACTTTTTAATGCTATCTCCCAACATTCTAAGGTTTCATTGATATCAGCAGGTCTAAAAACATTTAAATTTGGAATAGCTCTTAGTCCAGTTAGTTGTTCAATAGGCTGGTGAGTTGGTCCATCTTCTCCTAAGCCAATAGAGTCATGTGAAAAAATATATATGACTCTCAAACCCATTAATGCAGATAATCTAATAGAGGGTTTACTATAATCTGAAAAAATTAAAAAAGTTCCGCCAAAAGGTATTAATCCTCCGTATAGAGCCAAACCATTCATCACGGCTGACATACCGTGCTCTCTAACTCCGTAATGTATATAATTTCCACCAAAATTTTTAGAATTAATAATTTTAGAATTATTAGTTTTTGTATTATTAGAACCACTTAAATCAGCAGATCCGCCAATCAGTTGAGGAAATATTGCAGAAATACTTTCAATTGACGACATTGAACATTGCCGAGTTGCTAAGCTTGGTTTTGAATTAAAATATTTAGTTTTTTCTTTTTCGATCAAGCTTACTAAGTTTCCAAAATCAGAATTATCATAGTTATTTATATCTTTTTCAATTTTAGAATTTTTTTTTAAAGTTTCTTTCCATTTTTTCTCAATAATTTCTCCTTTGCCACCAATTTTTCTCCATTCATTTAATATATCTTGAGGAATTTTAAATGGATCGTTGTTCCACTTAAGTTTTTTTCTAACTAATCTAATTTCATCATCTCCTAGAGGAGAACCATGAGAAGATGCTTTTCCAGATTTATTGGGAGATCCAAAGCCTATAACTGTTTTACAAGAAATTATTGTAGGTTTTTTTGATTTGGACGCATTAGAGATTGCTTTTGATATTTGTTTTTCATTATGTCCATTGATATTTAAAAAATTCCAACCATAAGACTCAAATCTCTTTTTATAATTATCAGAGACACTTAAAGAAGTAGAACCATCAATCGATATTTTATTGTTGTCAAAAAAAACTATTAAATTTTTCAATTTTAAATGTCCTGCTAAACTCATGACTTCATGACTAATACCCTCCATTAGATCTCCATCACTGGCAATAACATAAGTTTTATTATTAATAATATTTTGCCCAAATTTTTTTCTATAAATTTCTTCAGCTATTGCCAAACCAACTGCATTACCTAAGCCTTGACCTAATGGCCCAGTTGTTGTCTCTATTCCGGATCCTTTTTTATACTCAGGATGTCCAGCGCAGATAGAATTTAGTTGTCTAAAATTTTTAATGTCATCAATAGAAATTGAGCTGTAACCAGTCAGGTAAAGCAAAGAGTACAAAAGCATTGAACCATGACCTGCTGATAAAATAAATCTATCTCTATTAATCCACTCTGGATTTTTTGGATTAAACCTCAGGTGGTATTTAAAAAGAACGGTCGCGACATCAGCCATTCCCATTGGCATTCCTGGATGACCAGAATTAGCTTTTTGCACAGCATCGATAGATAAAAATCTTACTGCATTTGATAATTGATTAAAATTTACGCTCACTTTTAATAAGGTATATAGACTTAAACTAAGTATATCAATATTATGATATAATATTTTTTTATGAGCATAATTGAAAAAAAAGAAAAAAATCTAATTCAATTAATTAACAAACTTGACTCTTTATCTTTAACTTATTCACAACCAACTTATGAAGTAGAAAAAATTAAAACAGAAAAAAATGAAATATTAAGAAAAAAATTAGAAATTGAAAAAAAAAACTTAGAATTAATGAGAGAACATAAGTATCTTAAGGAAAAAATCAAAAATCTACAAAATGAAGTAAAAAAGAAATTGGAACTCGAGGAAAATTTTAATCAAGAAATAGAGGAACTAAACAAAGAAACTGAAAACCTTGTTACAGAAATAGATAAATGGCAAATGTAAATATTAAATTTAACAATAAAGATTACCTTTTGTCTTGTGATGACGGGCAAGAAGAATCTTTGAAAAGACTGACTAAATTTTTAGATAAAAAATACTTTGAGCTTAAAGAAAAGCTAGGAAATATTGGAGAAAATAAACTTTTATTAATTACTACAATTCAGTTAATAGATGAATATTTTGACTTAAAACAAAAAGTAACTCAACAAAAAAGCAAATTAGATAAAATATCAAATAAATTTAAGGAAATAAGGTCTTTAGCCTTACAGTATAAAAACGACAAAGATATTGAGATACAAAAACTTAATCAAGATTTAGAAAAATTTAAGAGAACAATTGAGGATAATAATAATCTCTATGAGTCTATGCTTGATAAAACTACCCAGTCACTTGAAAAGATAATTTCGAATACAGAATCTCTATCTAAGATACAATAGATGGATAAAAAAAGCCTCATTAGAGAGAAATTTTTACTAAAACGAAAAAAAAAATTTTTTAAGGTAGATCTAAAATATTTTGTTCCATTAAAAAAAATTATTAAAAAAGAATTCAATAATAAAAAAATAAATATTTCTATATACTATCCAATATTTTATGAATTAGATTTATTATGTTTGATTCATGATGAATATTTTAAAAAATTTAATTTTCTTTTACCAGTTGTTGGTAAAAATAATTCAATGAATTTTTATCAATGGAAAAATAACGATATTTTATTATTAAATAAGTATGGTATTCCTGAGCCTGTAAAATCAAAAAAAGTTACTCCTAATTTAATTTTATTGCCGTTATTAGCTTTTGATAAAAATAAAAATCGCATAGGGTATGGAAAAGGGTATTATGATAAATACTTAAATAAATATTTAAAACTTCATAATAAAATAGTTACTGTTGGTGTTGCTTTTTCTTTTCAAAAACATCATAACCTGCCAGTCAATGATAAAGACTTTAAACTAAATTACATAATTACTGAAAAAGGAATATTTTAATGAAAATTTTAGTTTTAGGAGATGTAATGGGAAAATCAGGAAGGAAAGCATTAAAAAAGAATCTTTCTAACATTATAGAAAAAAATACAATAAATTTTGCGGTGATAAATGGTGAAAATGCTTCAGACGATGGAAAAGGTATTACAAAAGAAATAGCTGAAGAATTTTTTCATCTAGGAATAGATGTAATTACTTCTGGAAATCATATTTGGGACAAACTAGAGACAACAAGTTATATTGAAAAAGAAAATAGACTTTTAAGACCAGCAAATTTAGTTGAAGGATCTCCTGGGAAAGGATTTGGAATTTATTTATCAAAAGATAAAAAATTTAAAATAGGAGTGATTAATTTAATGGGAAACGTATTTATGAAAAAAACAGATGATGTTTTTAAAACTGCAAATGAAATTTGTAAGAAAATTATTTTAAAAAAAAATGTTGATTTTTCTGTAATCGATTTTCATGGTGAAATTACAAGTGAAAAAATGGCTATAGGACATTTTTTTGATGGTTGTTCAACTTGTGTTGTGGGAACTCATACTCACGTACCAACAGCTGATACTAGAATTTTAGAAAAAGGAACAGCATATCAAACTGATATAGGTATGTGTGGAGATTACAACTCTGTAATAGGAATGAATAAAGAGAATTCATTGAAAAGATTTTTTAAAGATAAAGAAGCAACTAAACATTTTCCCTCAGAAGGAGATGGAACACTTTCTGGAATAATTGTTGAAGGTGATCCTAAGACCGGTTTAGCAAAAAAAGTTTCAAGAATAATTTTAGGTGGAATATTTTAGAAAAAGTTATGGCAGGACATTCACATTGGGCTGGTATAAAGCATAAAAAAAGCAGAGCCGATAAAGAGCGGTCAAAAATATTTTCAAAACTTTCAAGAGAAATCACTGTTGCTGCTAAACTTGGAGATAAAGATCCCAATATGAATCCTAGATTAAGATCAGCCATCCAAGCCGCTAGGCAAGCTAATATGCCAAAAGACAACATTCTGAGGGCTATAAATAAATCTGAAACTTCAGACTCTAAAAATTACGAGAATTTAAGATATGAAGGATTTGGACCATTCAATACAGCTTTAATAATTGAGACTTTGACCGATAACAAAAATAGGTCAGCTTCTAGCATAAGAACTATTTTACAAAAAAACGGGGGAAGACTTGGAGAAACAGGTTCAACATCACATTTATTTAATTATTGTGGAGTAATACGTATTTCAAAAAATAAAATTAGTGAGGAAGATATTTTTGAAATGACAATAAATTACGGAGCTAAGGATTGCTTTCAAATTGACGATTTCCACGAAATTATTACAGAAAAAGAAGATTTTTACAAAATTAAAACTCAATTAGAAAAAAAAATAGACAGTTTTGCCTATTCAGGAATAGAGTGGAAGGCTATTAATTACCTAAAACTGGACGAAGAAAAAAATAAAAAGATTTTAGAGGTTTTAGATAATTTAGAAGAATTAGATGACGTACAAAATATATTTACCAATGTAAGCATAGGGAATTAGATGAAAATAATAGGAATAGATCCAGGTTTAAGTGGTGCTATAGCTATATTACAAGATAAACAAGTCTTGGGCATTTATGATATGCCAGTCATGTCAGAGGGAAAAAAAAATAAACGACAACTTAATAGTGCACAATTAGTTAACATAATTAAAGAAAATATAATAACTAATGAGGAGATCGTAGTTGTTGTTGAACAAGTTAATGCGATGCCCGGTCAAGGCGTCACAAGCATGTTTAATTTTGGTCAGACTTTTGGAGCAATCAAAGGTGTTTGTGCTGCTTTAGAACTTCCTATTTTTTTCGTTAGACCTTCAAAATGGAAAAAATATTTTGAATTAATAAATTCTTCAAAAGACTCAAGTAGAACTAAAGTTATTGAAATGTATCCGTCTCTTTCAAATCAACTAACGAAAAAGAAAGATGTCAATAAATCTGACGCAATTTTAATAGCTAGACATTATTTTGATACGAAATTAAGTATTAAAAATCTTTAAAATAAATAAAATAACGTCAAAATCATGACACATTCTAAAAGTAATCAATTTCAATGGAACAAGATATAGCTTCACAAATAGTTGGCCTAGGAGGTTCATCAGATTTTTCTCTTTGGAGCCTTTTTATGCGTGCAGACTTTGTAGTAAAGTTTGTAATTATACTTTTAATAGCAAGCTCCATATTTTCATGGGCCTTAATATTCAACAAAGTTAAATTATTCAAAACAATAAATAAATCGACAGAAGATTTTGAGAAAAAATTTTGGAAAGCTAAATCTGCAGAGAGCTTTAATAACAATTTACCTGCAAATTCAGATGATCCGGCAACTTTGATTTTTAAAGCAGCAATGGGTGAACTTGTAAAAACTAAAAGGCAATCTTCATCTATTCAGTCGGCAAGAGTAGAAAGAATATTAGAAATTGCAACTGACAATGAACTTAAAAAAGTAGAAAAAAATTTTACTTATCTTGCTACTATCGGATCCACAGCACCTTTCATTGGACTATTTGGAACTGTGTGGGGAATAATGAATTCATTTCAGTCAATAGCAATTTCAAGAAACACTAGCTTAGCTATCGTAGCTCCTGGAATTGCCGAAGCTCTATTTGCTACAGCCTTAGGCCTTCTTGCTGCAATACCTGCGGTCGTAGCTTATAATAAATTCAACAGTGACTCTCGAAGATATTTTTCAAGGATAGATAATTTTTCAAAAAGATTTTTATCAATAATTTAAAATGGCTTTCAAATTTAATCGCTCAAGAAATGAACCTATGAGTGAAATCAATGTTACACCTTTTGTTGATGTAATGCTTGTTTTATTAATAATTTTTATGGTAACAGCACCACTATTAACCGTAGGCGTTCAAGTTGATTTACCCGAGTCAGCTGCAGATTCACTTCCAGACGATCAGGAACCATTAACTATAAGCATTAATTCTAAAGGAGAAATTTATATTCAGGAACATCAGGTAACTTATCAAAAAATGATACCTAAACTATTAGCCATTGCAAAAAATAGAACAGATACAAGAATTTACGTTAGAGGTGATAAAAATATTAATTATGGCCGAGTTTTAGAGGTGATGGGGACTTTATCTGGAGCCGGTTTTTCAAAAGTAGCTTTAATCTCTGAGCCTTATAAAAATTAGATTGCAACATGGTAAGAAGCTTAATTTATTCAGTATCATTTCATTCAGCATTGATTTTGTTAACAGTGTTAAGCCTGCCTTTTATGCTCAGAGAACCAATTGATTTACCTCCAATAGTCTCTGTAGAGTTGATACAAATCTCCGATAAAACAAACATACCTTACGCTCCTAAAGCAAGAAAAATAATTGAAGAAACCAAAAAAAAAGAGGAAAGAATTGTTTCAGAGCAAGCACCCCCAGCAGCAAAAGCAAAAGAAAAACCTGATAGAATTCCTCTGCCTAACGAAAAAAAGGAGGAAAAAAAAATAGTAAAAAAAAAACAAAATCCTGAGGAGGTGAAACCTGAAATAAGGCAATCCTCAGAATTTGAAAAAAAAGAGATTGTAGACACAAATCAAATAGCAGCATTAATTGATAAAGCCAAAGAGGTAGAGGCCACAAATAAGAGAGAAACTGATAAAATTACTCAAAGTAGTAAAAAAAATTCCTTTGCTACGGGACTTACATTATCAGAAGAAGATGCTTTAAGAGCTCAAATCTTTGGTTGTTGGAGCGTCCCTTTAGGTTTACCTTACGATCAAGATTTATTAGTAAGAATTAAACTTAATTTAAAAAAAGATGGTACTATTATGAAATCAGAAATACTAGATCATGAAAGAATGAATAGGCCAGGTCAGAAGTTTTATAAAGTACTTGCTGAAAGTGCACTTAGAGCAGTAAGATTATGTCAGCCATTAAAAGTTCCTCCAACAGGATATGATAAGTGGAAAGATTTACAATTAAATTTCAATCCATCAGAAATGTTAAAAGGTTAAGATGAAAAAAACATTTATTATCGTTTTAATAAATATTCTTTTTTTGAGCAAGTCCTTTGCTCTAATCGAAGTTGATATAACAAGAGGTAATCTTGATCCGTTACCAATAGCAGTATCACCCTTACACGTTGACATTAAATCTGAAGAAGTCGAAAATTTAAAAGTAAAAAAATTAGGTGAAAATATTTCTGAAATTATTGAAAAGAACTTTAAAAGCACAGGCCTTTTTAATCCATTAAAAAAAGATGCTTTTGTTCAAAAACCAGATATCGCTCATTTAAAACCTAGATTTGAAGATTGGCGTTTAATAAAGGCACAAGCATTAATTACTGGAAAATTATTAATTAAGGACGGAAAATTAAAGGTTGAATTTAGACTTTGGGATTTAACAGCGGCTCAAGAAATGACTGCACTGGCCTTTACAACTACACCCTCAAACTGGAGAAGAGTTGCACATATAATTTCAGATAAAATTTATGAAAGACTTACTGGAGAAGAGGGATATTTTGATACAAGAATAATTTATGTTGCTGAAAGCGGACCAAAAAACCAAAGAGTAAAAAAATTAGCAATCATGGATCAAGACGGATCTAATACTAAATATTTGACTTTAGGTAATGAATTAGTTTTAACTCCTAGGTTCAATCCAACAAATCAGATGGTAACGTATATGTCATACTTCAGAAATATGCCCAGGGTTTATTTGCTTGATATTGAAACTGGAACACAAGAGGTGGTAGGAAATTTTCCAGGAATGACTTTTGCACCTAGATTTTCTCCAGATGGAAAAAAAATAATAATGAGTTTTGCACAAGATGGAAACTCAGATATATATACGATGGATTTAACAACTAGAGTTGTTGAGAGAATTACAGAACATTCATCCATTGATACCTCTCCCTCCTTTTCTCCAGATGGAAAATTTATTGCATTTAATTCTGATAGAAGTGGGCTACAGCAAATTTATGTTATGAGAAGTGATGGAAGCAATGTTAAGAGAATAACTTTCGGTAAAGGAATTTATGGTACCCCTGTTTGGTCACCAAGAGGTGATTTGATAGCTTTTACAAAAATGCACAAAGGAAGATTTTATATCGGAGTTATGAGGATAGATGGTACTGGAGAAAGATTATTAACAGAAAACTATTATCAAGAAGCTCCATCTTGGTCTCCAAACGGAAGAGTTCTAGTATTTTATAGAGAAACAAAAGCAGGTGAAAAGGGAGAAGGATTTTCTGCGAAATTATGGTCTATAGATATCACAGGCTATAATGAAAGAAGACTTTCTACTAAAACTGACGCTTCTGACCCATCTTGGTCTTCATTATTATCTAAGTGAGGTTGAATTTTATGTAAAATATACTTGAATATCATCAAATAATTTGAAATAAACACATTAAACCTAGGGGAAAAAATGACACTAAAAACGAATTTAAAAAACACATTACTAGTAATTTTTGCTACTTTAATACTTAGCGCATGTTCAACAGCTAAAAAATCTGGTGACATTGATGGCGATGTTTACACTGGAAAAGAAACAGTTGAGTATTTAGCTTCAGGTGTTCCTGATAGAGTATTTTTTGCAACAAACAAATCATCATTAACTACTGCATCAAGAGCTACTTTAAGGAAGCAAGCTACATTTTTAAGAAAAAATAAAAATCTTACCGTTACAATTGAAGGACACGCTGACGAAAGAGGCACAAGAGAGTATAACCTAGCTTTAGGCGAAAGAAGAGCTAACGCGGCGCGAGATTATTTAATGACTTATGGAATTTCAGGTAAAAGAATTTCTGTAATCAGTTATGGAAAAGAAAAACCTATAAATCCTAAGTCTTCACCAATAGCTTGGTCGCAAAATAGAAGATCCGTAACAGTAAAAGTAAATTAATCTACACTAAATTTAAAAGACCTTATAATAGTAAATATTATGAGGTCTTTTTTTTGCCATTTTATAACAATAAAGATATTGAATGTTACTTAATGTAAAAAAATTTAATAATTTTTTACTCTTTTTTCTTTTATTAAATTTTACAACGCTGAATGCTGAAGAAGAGGAAATTTATTTAAAATCTATTTCTGATCAAATTCAAGTAATTACAAAAGATTTAAAGACATTAGAAAAGGCTGTTTATCAAAAATCTGACATTATATCGTCTTCAAGTAGTAACTCCTTAAAATCAGACGGTCTTAACGAGGATATCTTGACGAAGCATCTTCTCAAGCTTAACGAAATAGAAGATCAATTTAGAGAATTAACCAATAAATTTGAGGAGGTGAATTTTAAATTAGATAAATTATCCTCTCGAGTAACAAAAATTCAATCTGACACACAATTACGCTTTACTGATTTAGAAAGCGGCAATGTTTCTGTTGTCAAAGAAAAACAAAGAATCTTACCTGGTACTAGTAAGCCCCAAGATTTTGGTGCAAGTCCAGGTTATAAAACCTCTAACCTTCCAAAAGAACAGACAATCAATTCAATTGAAAGTGCACAGACTGTTATTACTGAAGAACCTGAAAAAACATCTTTACTACCAGACAAAAAACCTAATGAACAATATGAATTTGCTGTAAGTTTTATGAAAATAGGCGACTACGAAACCGCAGAGTCAGCATTAAAAGAATTTATAGATAAAAATAAAGACCATGAATTAGCTGGTAGTGCGCAATATTGGTATGGAGAGACATTCAGAATTAGACAATTATATTCTGATGCGGCTACAGCCTATTTAGATGGATATCAAAATTACCCTAATAGTAAAAAAGCTCCGGACAACCTTTTAAAGCTTGGTATAACTATGGTTCAACTTGGAGAAAAAGACCAAGGTTGTAAAATGATTACGGGACTTAAAAAAGAATACCCAAAAGCAAACAAGTCTGTGTTACAAAAAGCTCAGTATGAGCAAAAAAAATTCAAATGCAATTCTTAAAAAAGAATTTAAGGGTTTAAAAAATTTATCTGAAATTTACCACAAGTTTAGATTAAAGTTAGATAAATTAAAAAAAAATTCGTACGTCGTAGCTATTTCGGGTGGTCCAGACAGCCTAGCTTTAGCAGCGCTTACTAAATCTTATAGTCTTAACTGTTATAAAAAAGTTAAGTTTTTTTATATTTTAATAGATCATAAAATAAGAAAAAATTCTTCTAAAGAAGCAAATCAAGTTAAAAAGTTACTGAAAAAATTTAGTATAGATCTAAAAATTTTAGTTAATAGAGAAAAAATTGAAAAAAATATTCAAGGTAATGCAAGAAAAGTAAGATACGACTTACTAAGAAAGTTTTGCGATGAAAAAAAGATAAAAATTATTCTGACTGGTCACAATTTAGAAGATCAAGTTGAAACTTTTTTTATTAGACTGTCAAGAGGTAGTGGTTTGACAGGGCTATCTGCTATGAAGACATTAAGTGATTTAAATAAAAATATCAAACTTTTCAGACCTTTGCTTGATACTAAGAAAAAATATTTAAAACAAATTACTAGAATATCATTTGGAAAATTTTTCAATGATCCATCTAATAGAAATTCTAAGTACCTAAGAACAAAAATTAGAGGTCTAAAAAATCCACTTGAACAAAGTGGCATTAATTATGAGAAAATTATTCAATCAATTAGCAATCTAGCTTCAAGCAAAGAAACTCTAGATAAATATATAAACGAAATAATTAAACAAACAATTAAAAATATTAATCAGGAAATATCGATTAATTTCGAAAAGTTTAACAATTTTAACCAAGAGATTAAAGTCAAATTAATCAACGAATCAATTAAAATTTTAAAAAAAAACTATTACAACCCAAGATCAAAAAAGGTAATAAATTTAATAGCAGAATTAGAAAAAAAGGGTTTCAAAAAAGCAACACTTGGAGGCTGTATATTTTATAAAAAAAAAGAACATTTATATGTAAAAATTGAAAAAAAATATTAGATTTTCAAATTAATGGTTAATTTTGTCTTATTTACAACGTATTTTATAATAAGATATACTTGTTTATCATAAATTAATAACTATTTAAGAAAAAGTATGAATTTAAAAAATTTAGTAATGTGGGTCATCATTGTCTTACTAGCAGTAGGATTATTTAATATGTTTCAAGACCCAAATAAGATAAATTCCCAAAATAACTCACTTGCTTTCTCTAATTTTCTAAGTGAAGTAGATGCAGGTAGAGTTGTTGAAGTAAAAATTCAAGGAAATAATATTTCGGGGGTTTTAGCAGACGGAAAAAGGTTTTCTACTTATTCTCCGAATTATCCAGAATTAGTAGATAAGCTTTCAGAAAAAGGGGTAAGCATAATTGCATCTCCTCAAGAGGACAAGATGCCGTCGCTTTTAGGAATTTTACTTTCATGGTTCCCAATGCTTTTATTGAT
>MDTC01007765.1_pt1 | contig 12902 bp, 15 predicted proteins | sample 811181 | NCBI WGS metagenome assembly MDTC01 (sample SAMN05326644, study PRJNA326480) | marine metagenome | isolation source: seawater | place: Pacific Ocean: North | collected 2011 | reverse complement strand
TGGACGTTGCCGATTTAGCCAACCCACCAATAAGATGAATAAGTCCTGTACCATAAAAGCCAAGGCTAGGAAGATATCTATAATGAATAAAATGCTGTCTTTTAATCTTCTTTGGATCAGTTTCATACCAGTTCCTTCTTATGGATAAAATTGTTCTCGATGACTTATCTATGGTTACCACATACGGTCTGGCTAATCCGTCTTTGTCTTGAAATGGCTCTGGCAACTCAATATCAACGTGCATCTCTAATATTGTATATCTATCATCCTCTTCATAAACTGATTCATTTCCTTCCATCTCATCGTATTTATCCTGTATATCGCTCTCATCCACGGTGGGTTCTGGAAGATCGATATCTCTATAAAATCCACTGACCATCAATTCTTTTACTTGGTTCTCTGTTTTCTTCATTACATGAGTGTAACGAGAACAGGACATAAGATCAGAAGCTCCGTATGAAACTACAAAGTCTTCCGCAGGAACAAACATAGAACAGGGTCTTTCCATTATAGGATCGTAATACACCTTCTTGAAAGCAGAGCCTGCTAATGGTAAACGAAAGAGCATCTGTTCCATTTCATCACGATACTCTGTCATCTCCTCGGTTAGCATATAGTTCATCTCATGCTCTACACGCTTTGCCTGTGCATTCTTTTCTTTTGTTTGTTTGCCAACTATTTTAGTTCGTACAGGTCCTGACGCAGGAAATATCTCACCCATAGCCTGCGCCTGAAACCTAACGATTGCCTCAGATAGTAAGGGATGAAAAACTCCTGAAGCTCCTTCCCAAGGTTGGGTTCGTTCTTCTATCTTCATGCCAAGCAAATCAAGACCCTTCACATAAGACCTTGACCATTCTTTTCTAGATGTTCTGTCTGATTCAAAATCACTGACTAACTCCGAACCCATCTCATCTAAATCTGACTCCTCTAAAAACTCTGCCAGATTTCCATTGTGTTCAGGACCTATGAGGTCTTCTGTCATGCTACCTTCAAAGTCAACGACCACACCGCCATCATCTGTTTCAACCGCTACAGCGTCTGGATTGACGATCTCAACTTTGATTTGAGACTCTTCAGGGTTTCCCTCGGCTTGCACCTCAAAGGGTTCTAGAGTTTTATCAACAGCCATTATCTAATTGTGAAGTTAGTGCCTCTAGTGGCTAGACCTCCACCTCTCATCTTCATGGTTTTGCCGCCTTTCTTCATGCCCTTCTTCTTCATGGCACCTCCGATAGCGTATCCTTTTTTCTTCATGGCTCCACCGCCTGCCATCATTTTCTTTTTCATGCCTGTAATGCCGCCACCACGCATCATTTGCTTTTTCATGGTGGTTCTACCGCCTGCAGCCATTCCTTTCTTCTTCATAGCTCCGCCACCTGCAGCTCCTTTTTTACGCATAACACCGCCTACACGTTTCTTTTTAAACTTCTCCGCTTCAGCCTTGGTTACTTTTTTAGGAGCAAAGGTATTTGCAAAGCTTCTCAATCCTTTTGCCGTGGATGTAATACCTTTATCTTTCATGTATTTTTTTAATTCAGCAGAAGTTACAGCTAACTTTTTAACTCCCTGTTTGTCAAAAAAGTATTTTTCTCCTGCTTTTTTAGCAGCGGCTATAGTTCTTGGTTTTCCTGATAGTGGGTCTCCACCAGTTGTTTTAGTAGCAGCTGATGCTGTATCGCCTCGCATAACTTTTGGCATTTTACCTGAACCACCTGTCTTACCAATAGTAGGAGATTTTGGTTTTTTGGGTTTTGGTGGAACAGTTGTTACACCTTGCTTTGGTAAATCAGGTCCTCTTTTTGGCGGTCTTGCTACTACTCTATTTGGATCATTTCCTTTCGCTGCATCTTTCTCTAATATTTTCTTTGCTTTTTTCTCTCCAAACTTTGTACCCATAGACCTTTCAACTCTTTGTTTGAAAGTAACACCGTTATTTTTTTTCTTTTCTTCAGCCATGACTGCTCCTTAGTAGTATTCAACTGGTCTCCTGTATTTAGGCTCGTCATCCCAATCATCTCTTTCAGCACGAACCCATCCGCCTTGACGAAATCTTAACAGTGCCTGTGTAGTACTGTCAACTAAATCATCGTGATCGCCTGTGGGAAATGAGGCACATTCTTCAATTAACTCATCTGCCCATCGTGATTCATAATACCATATACTGCCACTAGAGAAAAGATCAGTTACCGCATTAACTCTTGCTATCTTATCGTTACCCCTAGTGGGGGTAAACTCTGTTACAGGTATTCCCATAGCTCTAAGCTCAAACACCAAAGGCGCACCAGACGCTTTTGCTTCTACAATCATCTGATCTGGCTCAAATTCCCAGTATTTATCGTAAGCTGCACGTTTAAGTTCAGGAAATTCAAGCTTATCTTTGAAAGAATCAAGGAGAATCAGGTTTGGTCTTTGCTGATCAGCGTCATTATTATGGTAAAACACCCCCCATGTGGTGCAGGCACTGTAGTCACTGCGTTGTGTCTTTAAAAAAGCGGTATCCCACGACTGAATTATGCATTCACAGGGTGGTAACTCGTGTTCTGTCCATTCTTTCCACCATTCACGCTTAATTAACGCCCCTTCCTCGGAGGTGGGGTCTTGTTGATACTGTGCATTCCACTTAGAAGCAGGTAATTCTGCTTTTAAACTCTCTAATTCTTCTAATTTCCAGAAAGCTTCCCATAAAGGATTGCCTGATGGCATGATTGCAGGCAGTTGTATGACCTCCCACTCGTCTGCACCCTCTCTTTCGGACATACTTTTTATAATCTGACCTGTAAGATCACGTTTCGCCCATCGTGTCATCACTACAATGATCGCTCCGCCTGGCTGTAGACGTTGACGAGGACCTGATGTGTACCATTCGTACACTTTATCAAAGACCTCTGGGTTGTACTGCCCTGCCTGTGCGTCCTGTTCCGAGTGTGGGTCATCAATTATCAGTACATCCGCACCTTTTCCTGTTACTGCCCCACCAACACCGATAGCAAAGTAGTCTCCACCCTTGTTTGTATTCCATCTTCCTGCGGCTTTACTGTCTGTGGACAGGTCTATGCCCTGAAATACATCCTGATAGTCTGGGGATTGTATGAGGTTCCTGACTTTTCTGCCAAATCCAACGGCTAGTTCGGCTGTGTGGGCTGTCTGGATCACCTTCTTTTCAGGATACTGCCCCAAGAACCAAGCAGGAAACAAGTATGATGCAAATTCTGACTTGGTATGACGGGGTGGCATATTGATAATTAATCTTTTTAGCTCACCTCTTGCTACTCTTTCAAAAGATTCCGCCATTATATCGTGGTGGGGTCCTCCTATAAACCCATTCCACATCATTTTAACAAAGGGAAGGAAGTGTGACTGTGCTGATTCTTTTGATTTAACTTTTTCATATTGCTCTAACAGAGCTAATATTTCTTTTTGTTCCTCTATAGGGAGACTACCTATTTTCTTTTTGATATCTTTTGTTTGAATGTTCACTGTTTTTTTCTGTTTCGTCTTGCGGATATAACTCTCAGATTGCTTTTCCTGTTATTCCTAGGATTACCATCACGATGATCAATCTGTTTATTGTCACCCTTCTTTACTTTTCCTTTTCTAATCGCCGCTCTTCGGTTCTTATTTCGTAAAGCACGTTCTTTTTTCATCTTAGTCGATGAATGGTATTTTCTATATTCACTCATTTTATACTTTACTTCCCTCTCTCTTATAGGTATACCTGTATAATAGGTTTACCTTTTAAGGTATATCTAAAAATATTAAAGAATTTAAGGTATACCTATGGAACTTGATGTACCAACATTGTGGAATATAATCATAACTTTAGTTATAGCACCACTGGCATATTATATCAAATCCCAAAGTGACGAACTAAAACGTATTCAAATACTTTTGAACAAAACTCGTGAGCAGTATGTCCACAAGAACGACCACCGAGAAGACATCGAAAGAGTTGTTGAGCATCTACTAAGACTAGAACAGAAGCTAGATAGCCTCATAGCGAGCAAATAAGCTTCATTCAGTAGGCAGAGAACCTAAATACATCACAAAGTACCACCAAACCATTAAGCCCTCTGTATCACCTTCTATGAGCCTCTCCATAATATACGAAAATAAGATAGAAAAGAGTACCCACTCACTCACTTTGAACCGTTTTAAGAAATCCATAGTATTGTATGTGTAGAATATTATACATAGTCATGTCTAGCGTGTGCTTATCAGAGGGTGGGTGGGGGTAGGTGGGGTCAATCAGATAGAAGTGTCTTAAGCTTTTTCTCTAACTCCTCTTTGATATCCTCAGAGCTTTTGGATTCCTCGATGGTGATATTAGAATTAAAAAGATTAGGGATCGTCCTGCCCAGTAATTCCCATGATCTGACTCTGGAGGTCGGTGAACCGTTCTGGAAATCATTAGCCTCCTGATAAATCCCCTGTAATATTTCGGCTTTCAAGTTTCGGTCTCTCGTGCGATTACGGTCTGCCAATTCTGCCTGCTTTGAATTTAAATGGGGGATTAATAGGGGATCGGTTTCAAATGTCTTATAAAGCCTGTAAGCCTCTGTTCTGGTGTTCTGGTCTGTCATATTGCTTTTATATGTTTCCCTGTATGCATCGGTTAAGGTCATAGGTTTACAATCATATCCTAGTACTAGGTTTAGGAATTTCTCTTGTTTCTGGGTCAGTCTCTTTGCCTGCGTAGCAGTGGACGCGGTCGCGGTTTTTCCCTTCACTACCCTCAGTTTTGGTCTGCGTTTATCGGTCATTTTTGCCTCCAAAAGTTAGATATAACTTTGCTCTAAAAGTTCAATATAGCACCAAAAAGAACAAAAGGTAAACATCGTTTTAAGCCTCATACAGAGGCATTGGGAACTTTTAGGTGTTCTGGGTCATAAAATCGGCTAACACCCACTCAGTGACGCTTATTCGCGATATTCGCACTTGCAGAATGGAAAAAAAAAGTCAATAAAATCAATGACTTAACTTTTCAAAAAGTGAGAACAAACAGGGTACAAAAGCTTACCTAACGTCAACATTTTAGGCTGTTTTTCTGCATCTGCATAATGGGTATTCACTATTATATAGGGCAAAAAAAGGTCTCAAAAGTTACCTATAACTTTGTACAGCATAGCCACCTCTTAACCACTGTAAAAATCTCCCTTTGACATAGTTTTAAAAGTGTGCGTATAATGATCACATCAGGGGCAATAATGCACCCTGTGATTCGCAAGGAGACACATACGACACAGATACCGCAAGCACCAAGAGGGCATCTAGATCACCTGATACCGCAAGCGACAGGCTCGATGATGAAACACTACCCACCCTCATTAAAAGCAGATCACAAACCATAAGGTCTAAGCTAGGGTAGCCAGAACAGAAACAAACCAAGGACTAGGCTCTGCGATGTAGAGAAATTTTCCGAGGTCTTTCGACATCAAATTAGATGGGGCGAGAAATCGCCCCTCTTAATTTTGCGAGAGGTGCAGATTGGTTCTGCATCTCTTTCAGAATTAAAGGAGTGAAAAATGACTATTCAATTAGGTACAAGGTATGCATCCCCAGTAAAAAATGCCCAAGAGTTAAACAAGGTTTTGCAAATCTATGCAGTAGCTTTTAAAGGAAAAGGCAAAAAGCCTATGACTTTAAGACAAGTTAAGAGAGACCCATACCTCTTTATAACTTATCGAAAAACTGCCGATGGCAGACGTAAAGCAGTCGAGATTTTCGATGGCAATTTTAAAGGTACTCTTAACGAATTTACTGAGTATTGCTTAAAGGCATTAACCAATAAGCTTGATAGACTGGAGCAAGTATAATTACAAAGGATGAGAGCCTCACCGAGAGGCTCGACTCCCCTGTAATTAAACAGGATCAAGGAGTGAAAAAACAAATGAATATAGATCAACAAGAAGAACAGTTTCAAAAGTTTAAAAAAGCAGTGCGAAAGCAATACGGTAAAAGCTTGGCTCTGACATTTGGATATCGATTAGAATACAAGGGCAGAGTTTTCTTGGTGCGTAGGCAATACGATGAGACAGGAACCTACGCAACAAATGAATGGCTAGTGCTTGAGCAAACCATCGAGAGCAAAGGCACCCAATGGGAACGTGAACATGAGGAATGGTGTCAAACCTACAAGAGCTTACAGGATGCACTTTGGGATATATGCACATATCCACATTATCTCGATGCGTTCTAATTACAAACGATGAGAGCCTCAGTTGAGGCTCGACTCGCCTGTAATTACAGGGCAACATCAACTGTCAAATAGGAGTGAACCAATGACAAATATTTTAAATCAAGACGATACTCAAATCTTAAAGGGTAACTTTCAAGAGATCAGTAAAGCTAGGGCAACTAACAAAGACAACTCTGCTCTGATCAATACGGCTCAAGTAGGTATTTACACTAAGCTTGCCTCTAAGTTTTTAGACCACAAAGGCAACGTGATCGAGCCTGACGTTATGACTAAACTACGCACCGAGTTGGCTAATAACTGCGGATACTCACCAAGCTTTGTTAAGAAAAAAGCAGAGAAAACTCAGCACGTTATCAAGTGGTTTAAGACTACCAAACAGCTACCGCCCAAAGGTCACAACGATATCGAGGGTTGGATAGAGGATGCCTTTGCCAAGGCAGATATCACCTCTGAGGCAAAGCTAGTTGCTACTTGTGATCCTAACCGAGAGGACACAAGCAAAGTAGGTCTGCTAGTGGACAAGATATTGGGCAGGCACACTAAGGACGGTAGCGGTTGGAAAGGCGGTCTATCACCTGACGAGTACAGGGAGTTCGATAAGATATTCCAAGCCAGACTAACGGCTAAGAATAAGATCAACAAAAAGGGTGCGAAGATCGACAAGGCAGAAAAAGAGGAAAAGCAGATACTGGATGAGTGCGAACAGGCAGAGGACAAAATCCTCGATAGCATTAATCAGGATCAGCAAGACGATCTAAACAACAACCTCTACGCATCGTAAATGTTTATCCCCTAGGGCGGTAAAGTTTCATATAACTTTCACCGCCTCTGGGGATGCACATAGCATCACCATCCATCAACAATAAAAAAGGAGTGAAATCATGGAATGGAAAATATCAGAGGCTATTGATAGCCTAATCTCAATACTCGACTACAACGATAGCTTGCCTGCTACAGCCAATGATCAATCTAGGGTTGTTCCCTACCTTGTCAGTGGTGCAGGAGTTGGCAAGAGTTCTGCGGTCAAGCAGGCTTGTGAAAGAACAGGTCGAGGCTTAGAGCCACTGCACCTAGCAACCTTTAATCCTACTCAGGTAGGCGGTGACAAAATACCAAACAAGGATGGCACTGAGACCAACCAGACCAAGCCGATATTCATCAAGAATATTGAACGCATGATTGCCGAGGGTTACAAGACAGGAGTTTTATTTCTGGACGAGTTGGCTCAAGCAATCACTGCAACTCTTAATGTTGCCAGACCTCTTATTCTTGAGCGAAGAATTGGAGATTGGGAGTTGCCAGAGGGTTGGCAGGTTGTCTGTGCAGGTAACAGATTGTCTGACAAGGCAGGAGTTAACGCACTGCCATCACACGTTAAGGATGTTTTGACTTACATCCCAATCGCCCCTGATCTTGAGGACACACTCAGCTACTTTGCTAAGATCGGTCTTGACTTTAAGGTGAATGCTTACCTCAGAGCGAGACCTAATTTCTACTACCTCAACGATCCTACGCAGGATGTTTGCTACACTCCCAGATCATGGGAAAAGGTGGGGCATATCCTAAAGGTGAAAGGTCTCAACAAGGTCACCCTGATGAAATTAATAGCAGGCACAGTTGGCGAGAGTGCTACTAACGATTTCATAGGTTTTCTCAAGTTGATCGGCAGTGTGCCTGAGTTCCTCGATCTGGATAAGCTAATCAACAATCCAGACACTGCAACCATACCTGAGAAAGTGGATGTACTCTATGCCCTGTGTGGTGCTATCTCCACCAAGGCTAACGAGAAAAATTTTGACAACATCGTCAAATACATCTCTCGATTTAAGGAGATCAACAAGGATGAGATGGCTGTCGTTGTCATCAAGGACGCAATCAGACGCAACCCTGAGTTACTCAAGAACAAAGCCTACAAAGAATGGGTGAGAAACTCTGGCAGAGAGTTGATTGTTTAATCTGGGGGGGAACTTTCCCCCCACAATTTTAGGAGTGAAAAATGAATTTACAAGTTAATGCATCGTCATGGTCAGCCGATGTTAAGATCAAGAAAGGCACTGTACACCTGACGCTCAGACATACCTTTTTCGGTACAAGCCTCACCAGAATGCCTATCGTTGAACGTGACGATTTAGCCACGATGGCAACCGATGGCAAAAAGGTTTACTGGAACAGGGCATTCACCGACTCCCTGTCACCACAGGAGACCGCCACTGTTTTACTGCATGAGATTTTGCACGTTGTATTCAAGCACGTTTTGCGTATGAGAAATCGTAATCATAAGCTTTGGAATATGGCTTGTGATCATGCGGTTAACTGGATCATCGAGGACATTATTCGTGATGATCCTAAGAGCGGTTTGAGTTTGCCTGAGGGTGCTTTGCTCGATCCTGCTTTCCGAGGCTTGACCGCAGAGGTTATCTACAACCGCTTGAACAAACAGCAAGAGGAAGAGGACAAGCAGGAGCAGGACGGTCAGGGTCAGGGCGGTTCTGGACTACAGCCTCAACCTTGGGGCGAGATGCTAGAGCCTACCAATGAGGACGGTTCGGTTATGTCCGAGGCAGACCTATCTACTCTTGAGGCAGATATTGATCAGATGATCCTCAACGCACCGAGAACAGCAGGCAATCTGCCCAGTGCGGTCAAGGGTTTGATCGATGAGTTGTTAACACCTAAGGTTGATTGGCGAGACAAGCTACGCAGGTTTGCGAATGGCGGTGATCAGCCTGACGATTACACTTACGAGTTTTTCGATATCGTTACCTATCGGACTACTGGTATTCTCGATCCTGTACTGGAGACCAAGGGTGTAGGCAAGTTGATTATATTCGATGATCAGAGTGGCAGTGTACGCACTGACGAACGCAAGCTTGCCCTTGCAGAGTTGAACGAGATATCTCTCACTTGCAAGCCTACCAGTGTGACCCTGATCCCATTCGACACAAGCATCGATGAGGAGAACATCGCCTACTATCAAGAGGGTGAGGAGATTACATCTCTGGAGCGTACTCGATGCGGTGGCACTGCTGTTGCACCCTGCTTTCAGTACCTCGAAGACAATCACCTAATCGATGAGGATACCAAGGTGATGTTCCTTACTGACATGGGTATAGACGATTACCCAGACACTGCACCGCCTTGTGAGGTGCTTTGGATCAATACTTCTGGGTATGAGGTCGATGCCCCTTTCGGTGAGACCATCCACGTTAAGGACTAGGTTCAACCCGTTGCAGGCAAGCAAAGTTATATAGAACTTTTGCCTGCAACCAGATGCACCTAGCATCACAATGTCATAACAATAAAGGAGTGAAACATGACAGACTATAAACAACCAAATTACTTTTTGGTCAGGACGTATTATGTACGCAATCCTCGTACCAAGGAGTTCAGCGATGTAGAGGTTTACGATACCTATGATGGCTACTCTAGCATATCAGAGGTTACCTCTAAGTATAAGAAGACGCTACATGACGAGGGTCTTTTTGAGTCTTACATATGTAAAGTTTTACAGCCAAGTAAATTAAGTTTTAGTTTTTGGTTAGAGAACTTTCGGTCATCATATTTTTTAAAAAGGAGTGAAAAATGACAGTTAAAATAAATCAAGACCTTGCAGTACGCAGGGAGCATATGCAGTTCCTCTTGGATCACTACAAAGTGCCAACCTCTGTTTCCCAGTGGTTGACCTCGGAGAACTACAGGAAAACTGGCAAGAGTGATTACTCGGAAAAGCCAGAACACGTTAGAGACTACATCTTAGATGCACAACATAATGGTTTCTATGATGCCTCTCAACTCTCATACCCTGAGAGAACACTGCCACCCTATCTCCATACCTTTGCCGATATGAGGCGAGAGTTTGAGGATATGCGAGAGAACGCACGAGGCAATGCCTATGAACTCGATGAGGACAAGCCTAACACTTTAAAGTTCAAGCCTGAGAATGTTCCATTCGAAAGAGCATATGACAGTATGTATGCTTTCAAGAGCGTGTTCTCTAATGCCTTTCCAAAGGCAGAGAAAGAGGGTGGAGTTGCAATCGAGCATCGTTATGGTACTTACTCTGGCAAGCCTGTGATAGAGTCCAGAGACCTAGACGAGAGCATACGACTTCTCTCTGGCGGTCAGCTTTTGGACTCCAGTTACAAGCGTATCCGAATTGTAGTTCCTTACCTCTGGAAGAAAAAGATCATGCAGAGGGGGTTAGAGACTTTCAAGTATCAGGGCAGACTTGCCATGACCCTTGATCTACAGCCACGCACCGACATCGATGCCAAGGAGTTACAGGAATTATCTGATCAGGGTATCGAGGTATACAGTGCTACGGTCTATCAGCCTGTATGGAAGAAACCTGAAAAGCGTTACTGGGGTATGAAGTATCACTTCAGGGTCTGGACTAATGCTTGGATGATGGTTAAGGAGACCGCAAGCGGTGAGCCTGTTATTGGTTTCGGTAACAACCGATACGATGCCCAGAGACTTATCGATGGGAGACAGGACGCAATGATCAAATCAGCTTTGATAGGAGATGTAGCATGACCATTAAAGAAATATTGAAATACATTAGAGAGATGCACGTTATCGATATCTTCAACTGTATCTTTTTATTCATGGGCATACTGGTGCTTATCTTTATCTGGTGCGCTTTTTCTATCGAGATGGGGGGTGGCAATGTTTGAATTTTGGAACAGAGGTTTTTTCAATAAGGTATTGGTGATCTCATCGATCCTGTTCTTCATCGTCACTTGGGGCATAGTCGATGCTACAGCTACCGACAACATCGATGCCCTGACTAACTGGGCAACCATTGCACTGGTAAACTTTGCAGGGTTGCTCATTGGTTTCTGGGGAGCAGACTACTAAATTTTCTAATTGGTTGGCAGAAGTTATATAGAACTTTTGCCAACCCTATCGCACTGATGAGACAAGGGTTGCTACCTGTCGAAACCTTTATGGTCTGCGAAAGCACAATAAAAATGGAGTGAACAATGGAGCATGATTTTATTAATACAGTAATTGGTTCTTTAGTTGATCCCAAGCGTAGCCTCTCGGTTTACGAAAAAACTAAAAAGAGTGAGTACATAAAGCGACACACTCAGGGCGAGTTAATCAATTCAACAAAGTTTTTTGTTGACGATGATTTACTTGAACACGCAGTTGCCTCTTCTTTTGTTCCGCCTCGGCATTTGTTCGATGCCTTGGATACCTCGATACCGCCTGTCGATAATATGTGGATCGAGTGGAATGAAAAAAAACGTATGGAGTTGGTCGAGAGGTGGGCAAAGCGGTTGGGTGTTCCCTTTGAAAACGATAGTCCAATCGAGCATATCGGTTACCACATTCACAAGGTCAAGCATAAAAACGTCTATGCCTATGACCAAATCTTTTTGGATAATAACAAAGTGGTGTTTCCGATTTGTAACTATCACTTAGCTAACGATCACATGATCGAGTACGGTAGTCCATACACTTGGAAAGGTTCGGTTGCACACGTTGCGGTCGGTGATGCACACACAAGCCTGACCGACATGGAACCGCACTGCACCCACGAACAGTTCCTGAGTCATCAGCATGAACTCGGTTGGGTTTTGTTGGGCGGTATCTACAGGCAAAAATATGCCGATGATCCACTGATGAAACACAATAGTTTTTCTCATCACTTGGCACTGGGATGGGCAAACACCTTTGGGTTTGCTCTGGATAAAATTCCTTGGAGCAAGGAGATGCAGGGAGTTGTTCAGCAACAAGTTAACAGCTATGCAGGAGACACTCGTTTTCTCATGGCATTGATTGCACTGATCAACTACCCAAACCATGTGAGGCACAAGCCTGTCGATAAGGGTACACCTCGGATCATGTGGGGCAGGCGAATGCCAACCAACGAGGTTACTCGGATCAGCATCGATCTGCCAAAGCCGAGGGGCATCACCATCTATCCTAAAATTTTTAGAGGTAGTGGATCGCCCAAACGTAGGCATCTACGCAGGGGACACTTTCGGCACTACCATCTCAAAGGCGGTGTAGTTATTAAAAAGTGGATCGCCCCACGGATGGTAGGCAATGCGGAGTTGGGTACAATCGAGCATGAGTACGCACTAAATAAAAAATGATTTTATCCCTTGGGAGACTAGCGATAGTCTCCCTGTGGATGCAATCAAGTATCAGAAAGAGAGTGAAAAATGACTAGATATAAAGATACACTAATAGGAAAGCAGGAAGAGTTTTACGATGGAGTTATCGACAAGGTAGCCAAGGTAGAGGACAAGGAAGAGTTAAAGACCTTTGCCACTGATCTTAATCGTAAGCTTGACCTAGACCTTTCCGATCACCACATAGATCAAACTATTTCCTTCCATTGGAATGAGTATTGGTCTAAATATAATTAGTAATACGAACACCAATAGACACTGCCTGCTAGGGTTCACTCCCCTTGTCTATTGGGAAACTTGGGGATGGGTTTCCGACATAATCCTTAAATGCCTATCCCCATTTTTTTGCAGGACACTTTCCTCAAACTTTAGCCCTCAGACTCTCGTGGTCTGGGGGCTTTTTTTTTGTCTTTTTTTTTAAGGAATTAAATCGCTATTTAAATCCTCTTCTGAAAAGTTCTATATAACTTCTGCTCTGCTGGCTTACGCTGCCGCAGTCACGCCCCCAGAGCCGCAACAATCCCCCCAAAAAAAAAGGGTCTCCGAAGAGACCCAAG
>MDTC01203966.1_pt1 | contig 12904 bp, 10 predicted proteins | sample 811181 | NCBI WGS metagenome assembly MDTC01 (sample SAMN05326644, study PRJNA326480) | marine metagenome | isolation source: seawater | place: Pacific Ocean: North | collected 2011 | reverse complement strand
TTGAGTCTTAATTCAAATAAATCACTTGAAAATCTTGGTTGGGAGCAGAATTTAAATTTAAGTAACTCTATATTATTCACATCAAATTGGTATAAGGCATTTATAGAGGGCAAGGATATGAATATCTTTAGCCTTAACCAGATTGAAAAATATCACCAAATGAAAGGAATTGATTAAATTGCATGAAGATGAAATAAGAGAGCAAATAAGTAATTTGGTAAAAAAATATATTAAAATGAAGTACTTAGAGTCAAATTTTGAACTCGGAGTATCTGTAATTTCAGCATCTGTTATGTTTTTAAATTTTTCTGAAATTGATTTAATTTAGTAGGAGATAACTTGTCTGATAATAACAAAAATGAAAAAATTTCATATGCTAAAACAGTTTATGGAAAAGAAGAAATTGATGCTGTTGTAAAATGTTTAAATGAATCTACTCAAATGGGTAAGTATTCAAAAAAATTTGAAAAAAAGATTTCAAAGCTTTTTGATAAAAAACATTGTTTATACGTTAATTCAGGCTCCTCCGCTTTGTATATTGGAATAGAAGCTTTTAAATTTAAAGAAGATAGTGAAGTTATTACTCCCGCACTAACTTTTTCAACCTCTGTTGGTTGTTTAGTGAAGAATAATTTAATACCCGTATTTATTGATGTTGAAGAAAATACTTTTAATATTGATCCTGATAAAATTGAAGAGATGATTACTGATAAAACAGTTGCTATTCTTGCTCCAAATTTATTAGGAAATATTTGCAAATGGGAAGAAATTAAATTGATAGCAGATAAATATGGTTTGAAAATTATAGAAGATTCCGCTGATACACTTGGAGGTACTATTAATGGTGTTTCCTCAGGGTATTACAGTGATATGTCAATAACGAGTTTTTATGGATCACATATAATTAATTGTGCTGGCAATGGTGGGGCTCTATGTTTAAATGATGATAAAATTTTTTCGCAAGCAAAGCTATTAAGATCTTGGGGAAGGAGTTCTTCTCTTTTTGATGAACGAAGCGAGGATATAGAAAATCGATTTAATATAAATTTAGATGGTATTGACTATGATGCTAAATTTGTTTTTGAGACAATAGGATATAATTTAGAAGGTAGTGAAATAGGAGCTTCATTTGGTTTAGCTCAATTAGATAAATTGAATGATAATATTCGAATTAGGCAAAAAAATTTTAACAGGCAGTATGAATTTTTTAAAAAATATGATAATTTTTTTATTAACCCACAGCAAACTAGCGATAGTGAAACAGCATGGTTAGCTTATCCAATTTTACTTAAGGATGATACTCCATTTACAAGAAGACAGTTTCAAATGTATCTTGAAAAAAGAAATATTCAGACAAGGGTTATTTTCACAGGTAATATTAATAGGCAGCCAGGTTTTGTAAATATCAAAAAGAGAGTACACCATAAAGGCTATCCAAATGCAGATTTTGTTATGAGAAATGGAGTTTTACTTCCCTGCCACCATGGACTCAATGAACAAATGTTTATGAAGCTACATTCTGTTATAAATCAATTTATTGAGCATTATATATAGTTTTTTAAGTTAAAAATTTGAATGGCTTTTAGTCTTGTATTGCTTGTGGTGTTTGATTTAACATTGAATAATATAAATTACATAGGCTCCATAACACTTATCGATTTTATTCAAAGTATATAGTCATTAATATTAAATAATCTCATAACCTTGAAATGCCATCAGATCGTAAAACAAAAACAACTATAATTACTTTAAGACGGCATAAAAAAACCAAGGAAAAAACCTGTCTTGTTACTGCATATGATTATCCTCAAGCACTAATAGCTGATAAAGCTGGTGTTGATATTATTTTGGTAGGTGATTCATGTGGTATGACAACTCATGGTTATAAAACTACTATACCTGTAACTATGAGAGAAATGATTAATCATTGTGAGGCAGTATCAAGAGGTTCAAAAGACGCATTTTTAGTCGGCGACATGCCTTTTATGTCATATCAACAATCCAATAAAACCGCAGTAAAAAATGCTGGGAAGTTTATAATAGCTGGAATGGATTGTATAAAAGTGGAAGGCGCTATGATTAATAGAGTAAAAGCAATTGTTGATTCAGGTATAATTGTAATGAGTCACTTAGGACTAACTCCCCATACAAGAGCAAAACTTGGAGGTTACAGGGTCCAAGGAAAAACTGCTAAAAATGCTGATGTAATTTTGGATCAGGCATTAAGATTACAGGATGCTGGTTGTTCTTTTTTGCTGTTAGAAGCAATGCCGACTGAACCTGCAGGAATTATTTCAGAAAAATTAGAAATACCAGTATATGGTATTGGCGCTGGAGATAGAGTAGATGGGCAATTAGTAATCTTTCATGATCTGGTTGGACTTTTTTGGGATTTTAAATCAAAGTTTGTAAAAAGGTATTGTGATGCTGGAAAGCTTATCGAATCAGCGTTAAAGGAATATAAAAATGAAGTTAAAGACCAAATTTTTCCTTCAGAACAAAACTTTTACAAAATAAAAGAGGGAGAATTAGAAAAAATGGTTGGTGACACCTCATGGAAATATGAAAAAGATAGAGTAGAGAATCTTGCTTCGCCCTCTCATAGTGTTACACCTAAAAATGCAAAAGGTCATGAACGGAGCTGATTTCATAGCCGAATTCTTAAAAGAAAAATCAATAAAAAATATTTTTACTGTTACGGGTGGTGCTTGTGCATTTATTATTGATGCTATAGCAAAATGTAAAAATCTAAATTATGTTTGTTTTCAACATGAACAAGCTGCAGCAATGGCAGCTGATGCGGTTTGGAGAATAAAAAAGACTCCAGGTGTTACCTTAGTCACTAGTGGACCAGGCGCGACGAATTTGATAACTGGTATTGCATGCTCATATTTTGACTCTATACCATCCCTACATATTACCGGTCAGGTGAACTTGAATGAAAGCGCTAAACTAAAGAATTTAGATGTGAGGCAAATTGGTTTTCAAGAGACAAACATTGTAGATATGGTCAAACCTATTACAAAATATTCTGTTAAGATAGAAACTATAAACTCATTACCGGAAGAATTTAACAAAGCATATAATATTGCTACTTCAGGAAGAATGGGACCTGTTTTATTAGATGTTCCCATGAATATTCAACAAGAAAAATTTGTTAAAAAAAGAATTAATTTAAAATCAAATTCATATAAACAAGAGTTTAATTATGATGAGCTAAGCGATTCAATATTTGGAAAGCTTAAAAAATCATCTAGACCGTTAATTCTTTTCGGTGCCGGAGTAGGTTTAGCAGGTATAGAGAAAAAGCTTACTGATTGGATGAAAAGAAGCAACATTCCTTTTGTCTCTAGTTGGGGAGGAATTTCATACTTTGATCATAGATTGGATAATTATTGTGGCCATATTGGAGTATATGGCAATAGAGGAGCGAATTTTATTATTCAGAACTGTGATTATTTGCTAGTGCTTGGAAGTAGATTAGATTCTAGACAGAGGTCAAGTAATGAGAATAGTTTTGCACCTAAAGCATCTATAGATGTCATTGATATTGATGATCAAGAACTAAAAAAGTTTCAAAATTCAAATTACTCTCTTTTTCAACTTGATTTACAATATTTCCCCAGAGTGTTGGATAGAATCATTTTTAAGCTTGAAAAAAGTGATTGGGAATCATATATCAAAGAAATGAAAGATAAATATTACGATAAGGATCTAAGCCAATTTGCTAGTAATAAGGATTCTCTTTCGCCCTATAGTGTGGTAAAAAAAATAAATTCATTAATTCATGATAATGCTATAGTTGTATCAGATTGCGGAGCTAATCTGTGCTGGGTTTATCAAATATTTAGACGAACCCAGCATAAGCTTTTCACAGCCGCCGGACACTCTCCAATGGGCTATACTTTGCCTGCTATGATAGGTGCGGCATTAAGTAGTAAAGAGCATCAAGTCATAGGCTTCATTGGAGATGGTGGGTTCCAAATGAATATTCAGGAGCTGCAAACTATTGTTCATTATCAACTAAACACAAAAATTATTGTTTTAAATAATTTTGGTTATGGAATAATCAAACAGTTTCAAGATAGTTATTTTGATAGTAGGTATGAAGCTTCAGGAAAGGGCTATAGTCAACCAGATTTTAGAAAAATAGCAAACGCTTTTAACATTAAATATTATTCGATAAAAAGCATCTCTGATCTCAAAATTAAGATGTTTGAAAATCAATCTGCAGCTATCGTAGATGTTTTTTTAGATCCGAATACACTTATTGAACCTAAAATTGAGTTAGGACACCCGATAAATAATCAATTTCCATATTTAGGTAATGAGGAAAGAAAAAAAGGAAATAAATTTTTAAATGAGTAAAAATTCTTACGACTCTTTATGATCCTAAATTATAAGTTTGATAAAAATATTAAAGATATTTTTAAAAAAATAAAAAAGCGTGAAAATGAATGGAAAAACTTTACGCTTCCTTTGTACTTGGATAGTGTTTTATTTGGACATTTAAAACCTATAACAAAAGATATTTTGATAAAATCAAAATCGAATAGTTTATTAATAACAAAATTATCTGAATGGCGACAAAAGAATGAAAGATGGTTTGACTCATTTAATGTAACTAATGAGGGTACACTAAGATGGTTAAAAAAAGGCGTTATCGATCAATCAGATAGGTTGTTGTTTTTAGTACAAAATGTAGAAAAAATTGATATTGGTCATATGGGTCTATATAGAGGCGAGGCAGACAATTTTATTAGAGGTGAAAGTTCAATTAGCAAGGGAATTATGACTCTTAGCTTACAAAAAATGTTGTACTGGTCTTTTAACAGGTTAAAGATCAATAAATTGTATTTGAGAGTTTTTTCTGACAATAATAAAGCTATAAAGTTTTATAAAAATTGTGGTTTTAGATCTGTTGGGAAAATAAAATTGAAAAAAGTAATCAAAGGCGATGTCATTAGGTATGTCTCATTACAGAGCATAGAAAAACCTGATAGATTTTATACTTTAATGTGTTGCAAGAATCAAAATGAAAGAGTATAAATTTTTGCAATCTGAAATAAGAAGAATGTCTTTAGAGTGTGAAAAAGTTGACGGGATTAATTTATCGCAAGGAGTGTCAAATATAAAGCTTAATAATATTTTACAATCTTATGCTATCAAATCAATAAAAAATGGACATAATCAATATTCAAGATATGATGGTATAGAAAAATTAAAATTAGCTGTAAAGGAAAAATTATTTCGTTATAACAAATTGGATTATAAATCAATCGACAATATAGTCGTTACAAGCGGTGCGACGGGTGCATTTTATTCTACTTTAAAAGCATTATTTAGTAAAAAAGATGAAATTATTTTATTTGAACCTTTTTACGGTTATCATTTAAATACCGTTATTTCCCTTGATCTAGTACCAAAATTTTTAAACCTAAACTTAGTTGATTATAAATTTCATGAAGAAGATTTAACAGATATTATTAATGCTAATACGAAGGCTCTAGTTTTATGTTCACCTAGTAATCCATCAGGAAAAGTTTTCTCTAAAGAGGAAATAAGAATAATATCTAAAATTTGTAATGAAAATAATATTATTATTATAACTGATGAGATTTACGAATATTTCATTTATGATAATCATAAACATATTAGTCCGGGGTCATTAGACTCTAACTTAAATAATACAATCACAATTTCTGGATTCTCAAAAACTTTTTCTATTACTGGGTGGAGGATTGGATATGTCGCCTGTAAAAAAGAATGGGCACAGTTAATTGGATATGTAAATGATTTAATTTATGTTTGTGCACCAACTCCGTTTCAAATTGCAGTTGCCGAGGGAATTAATCATATAGAAAATTCATTTTATGAAAGCTTAAAAAAACAATTTCAAATTTTTAGAGATGATCTTTGTCAAACATTGCTTTCAGTCGGTCTAAAACCAATAATTCCTCAAGGGTCCTATTATATACTTGCTGATGTTAGTAACTTAGAAGCAAAGACAAGTAAGGAAGCAGCGATGTATATTTTAAATAAAACTGGAGTAGCAACTGTTCCTGGTTCAGCATTTTACAAAAATAGAATTGGTGAAAAATATGTTAGATTTTGTTTCTCTGTTGAAAATCAAGTTTTTTATAAGGCTTGTAGTAGGATAAGGAGGCTAGCTTAAACTTGAGGATCCATTTTGAATAAAAAGATTTCTTTCGCAGGACCTTGGATAACAAAAAAGGAAATTGAATATGTAATTGATGCCACTAAGAATGGTTGGTATGAAACATTTGATAAAGATGCTAAAAAATTGGAAAAAACCATTCAAAATTATCTAAGTGTTAAGCATGCTATTGCAACGCATTGCTGCACCGTTGCCCTTCATCTAGCTTGTGAAGCATTACAATTTAATGAGGGTGATGAAGTAATATGTACAGACTTCAGCTGGGTAGCTACAGGATATGCAATCGCTTATACAAAAGCAAAGCCTGTTTTTGTTGATATTGATGAAAAAACATGGTGCATATCTCCTAGTGCAATTGAAAAAGCAATAACAAGTAAAACTAAAGCAATTATGTTAGTACATTCTTTTGGATATCCAGCAAAGATGGATGAAATTATGAAAATTGCAAAAAGAAATAACTTGCGCGTAATAGAAGATGCAGCACCTGCTCTTGGTGCTGAGTTTAAAAATAAAATGGTAGGAACTTTCGGAGATTTTGGGTGTTTTAGCTTTCAAGGTGCGAAGTTGACCGTAAGTGGTGAGGGCGGAGTTATTGTTACAAATAATGATGAGCTCTATAGAAAAATACGCTTATTGGCTTCAATGGGTAGAACAGATTCCAAAGCTGTTTTTTGGTCTGATACCCTTGGGTATCAATATACAATGGCAAATTTGACAGCAGCATTGGCTCTTGCTCAAGTAGAAAGGATAGATGAATTAATTCAAAAAAAGAAAGATATATATGATTGCTATCAACAGGAATTAGGAAATGTAGGAAATATAAAATTTGTTAAAGAGTATAAAAATAGTAAAAGTGTACATTGCTATCCATCAATTTTATTAGGAGATGGTTTGGCACGTTCACGTGATGAAATTATCGATATATTAAAAGCAAAAAATATTCATTGCAGGCCTGCTTTCCCACGAATGAGTAGATTTCCTGTATTTGAATCGAGGTTTAAAAATCCTGTCGCTAAAAATGTAGAATTAAAAGGAATTACATTACCGTCAGCTGCTAACCTTGATAATAGTGACATAAAATATGTTTGTGACAATTTAAAAAGTTTAATCCTTTAAAAATTTAATTTATGAGTAAAATAAAAATAAGCATTTTTACTCCCGTCTTTAATGAAGAAGATAATATTCAGGATGTTTATCTAGAAGTAAAAAGTATAATGGATGATTTATCAGAAAAATATGATTATGAACATGTTTTTTCTGATAATTGCAGTAGTGATCAATCATTAAAAATTCTTAAAAATATCTCTAAGAAAGACATTAATGTAAAAATTATAGCATTATCTAGAAACTTTGGTACAGCAAAATCTACTTTGAATGGAATTTTACGATGCTCAGGAGATGCTGTAATACATATGGATGCAGATTTACAAGATCCACCAAATATGATAGTACCGTTTATTGAAAAATGGGAATCTGGTTTTAAAATTGTTTATGGTGTCAGAACAGATAGGGAGGAGGGGTGGATTATGAAAAAAATAAGAAATCTTTTTTATTTTATTGCTAATAAGTTGTCGGATGAAGAATTAATTCCATATGTCGGTGAGTTTCGATTAATCGATAAAAGAATTGTCGCTGAACTAAAAATGATAGCAAATAGAAATCCATATTTACGAGGTGAGATCGCCAATCTTGGCTTTCCTCAAATTGGATTGCCATACAAAAGAAGAAAAAGAAATAAAGGAAAATCTAATGCAAACATATTAATTTATTTTGAAACAGCGATTCATGCAATTGTAAGCCATTCAACCATGCTATTAAGAATCTCAACAATTGTAGGAATACTAGTTACTATATTTTGCTTTAGCTTAATTATCATTCATGTGTTTTTAAAATTCATCTATGGTGTTGATGTCCCTGGTATTACAACCATTATAATCCTTGTCTCATTTTTTTCTGGTATCCAAATGATATTTTTGGGGATTATAGGAGAATACATTGCTAAAATTTCTGATCAAAGTATTGATCGACCTTTAGTAATTGAGGAAGAATTATTTGGGTTTGGTAAAGATATCAATTAATGGATCATCAACTGATTTAATTGTACAGAAAAAATAGTATTATTACATGAAACAATTTTTGATAAATAAAATATTATCAAATCAGCTTATAATTTATTCAATCCTTTTTTTCATAGTTTTTCTTTTTTCAATCCAATCAAATCCATCGTTAATACCAAAAATATCTCCAGATAGTTATGGATACATAAGTGCATCTAAAGATTTTACAAATTACATTTCAAATATAAGACCTTTTTTTTTCCCTTTAATCATTCGTATAGCCCATTCTATCTCTTATGATAGTTGGCATATTTTATTTTCACTTTTCCAAATAACTCTACATTCAATTATAGTTTTACTTTTATTTAAGAGTTTTAAGACATATAAGTTATCAAATTATTCTTCTTTCCTTTGTGCATTATTAATAGGTTTTAATCCTTCGTTGTTGTATTACTCTACATATCTTCTAGCAGATTTTACTTTAGCATTTTTAACTACACTATCTTGGTTTTTTTTCATTCGTTTAGACTCTCAAAAAGATGAGTTTTTGAAATATGCAGTTCTTGCGAGTGTGTTTGGTGGATTATGTATAGTGACAAAACCAATTGCTTTACTTATGATATTTCCAATTATCATTGCATTAATTTTTGTAAATAATTTTTCTAGAACCATTGTAAAAATTTCAATTTTAACGATGGTAATAAATTTTTCGTTTCATTTTTCATGGATGCAGTTTAAGAACCTATTCGTACAAAATGTAAAATATAAACAATCTTCAATTTTATGGGGAGGTTTAAATATGACTGCCATTAGAGGAGGGCTAATCGAATACGGTGAGGGAACAAAGTTATATTCGGTCATTGAAAAAGAAGGGATGCTAGAAAAAGCAAAAAATATGAAAATTAGTTTATCTTACACAATGGATACTCAATCTGAATATAAAGATATATATGGTTCCTTAAGCAAGTATACTGGTATAGAAAAAATCAAGCTCATGAATGATGAAGAATTTGCGATGAAAGTTATAAAGAAAGCACCAATCCCACTGTTTTTTTTTGCAATTTCAAATTGGCATAGTTTTTTTACAAAAAGATCGTTCAATCCTTCCTTTCCAAAAATGCCAAAGTTTATAAAAAAATTTTACGCTTATATCTTTGCAATATTATACAGACCTTTACTGCTGCCGCTTCTCATCGCATCATTTTTTTATATGTTTTTTAATAAAAATATTCAATTACTCTATATTTCGGCAGGTATCATTTTATATGCAAGTCTAATAGTCTCTTTTTTGACTCCGCATGGAGGAGAATTTCCGCGCTATAGAATTTGGATTGAATACATAATGTGGTTTTGTGCTTTATTGCCTGTCGGCGCCTTGTTGGATAAAATTTTGCTGATGTTCAAGAAAAAAATTAATTTTATTAATAATTAGCCACTGGAATGGATAAAATTATATATAAATTTAAAAATGAAATTATACATTTGTTTTAAAATCTTATTTTTTCTAATTAATGCAAGTTCTGTTTTAGCTACTGAATTGAAAATAGGTAGTCAAATGCCAAATACTGAATATTTACTTAATGATATTAGTGGAAATCAGATAACTTTAAATGAAATCAAAGGTAAAAATGGTACCCTAATAATATTTTCTTGCAATACGTGTCCATGGGTAATTAGATGGGAGGATAGGTATGTTGAGATAGCAAACTCTTATTTACAAAGAGGTATCGGAATGATTGCAATTAACTCAAATGTTGCCAGATTTAATGGTGATGATAGTTTAAATAAAATGAAAAAGCATGCTGAGAAAAAAAAATACAATTTCCCATATGCTCAGGATCCAAAAGCAAAATTAGCATATGCATTTGGTGCTACAAAGACTCCTCATGTCTACCTTTTCGATGATAAAGACAATCTTGTATATCGTGGAGCAATTGATGATAATGCTCGAGATGCGTCTAATGTAGAGGAGCCATTTTTATACAATGCACTTGATCAATTATTAGCAGGCAGAAGAATAAAAAAAACATCCAGCAGAGCAATTGGTTGTTCAATAAAATTTTAATAGGACATGGAACAAACTTATCAATTTATAATTATTGGTGCTTTACTGTTTGAATACGGTTTATCAACCATAAGCTCACTACTTAATATGAAAAGCATTTCAAAAATAGTACCAGATGGTTTTCAAGATTACTATAATGAGGATAAGTATGTAAAATCTCAGTCATATCTACACGATAAAACTAAGTTAGGTTTATTTTCAAGTACATTAAGTCTCATTCTAATATTAGTTGTAATTCAATTTGGCTTGTTTGGAAAATTAGATGAATTTGTTCGATTTAATTCAAACCACTATATAATATCCGGATTACTTTTTTTTGGTATTTTATTTCTAATTAATGATATTATCAATCTACCAATTTCATTGTATAGCACATTTGTCATCGAAGAAAAATATGGTTTTAACAAAACTTCAATTAATACTTTTATATCTGACAAATGTAAGGGTTATGGTCTTACCATTGTTCTTGGGAGTGCTATAATGGCACCTGTTTTTTACTTTTTCAATACGTTTCAGAGTGATGGATGGTGGATTGCTTGGGCTTTGATAACTGCATTTATGATCGCTGTACAGCCATTATTTGTCCATGTAATTGCTCCCATGTTTAATAAATTTACACCTCTTGAAGAAGGAGAATTGAAAGTTGCTATTGAAGATTTTGCCAATAAAGTAAATTTTCCTATCGGAAGGATAGATGTTATGGATGGCAGCAAGAGATCTGCTCACTCTAATGCTTATTTTAGTGGATTTGGGAAATCAAGAAGAATTGCACTATTCGATACCTTGCTAGATAAACATTCAATTGAAGAAATAGTATCCGTAGTTGCACATGAGATAGGGCATTATAAGAAAAAACATATAATTACAGGAACTGTTCTTGGAGTCATAGAAACGGGTATAATTCTTTTTATCTTCAACTTATTCATGAATGATATTGATTTATTTGCTGTTTTTTCTGTAAATGAAGTCTCCATTTATTGCGGGTTGGTATTTTTTAGTATGCTGTATTCCCCAATAAGCATGGTGACCTCAATATTTACCACTGCTATGAGTAGAAAAAATGAATTCGAGGCTGATGCATATGCTTTAGAAACCACTCAAAAACCAGAGCCTCTTATTTCTATGTTGAAAGGGTTATCTGCTAGTAATCTATCCCATTTAACACCACATCCTTTGATGGTTTTTCTTTCTTATAGCCACCCACCTGTAGTAGATAGGATAGCCGCGGTCAAATCGAAATAGAAATTGGTTTAAATTTAACTTGTGTATATAATATTAGTAAAAAAGCACATTAATCTATTTTTTTATATAGTTTTTTGATTATACTGATTCTTCAAATAATCGAAAAGATGCTTTTAGTTTCAAATCCATGATTAGAAATTCATCTCACATTTCATACGATATGTTTGTTCTAATTAGTTTTATAATATTTTAAAGATATTTAATATACTAGTTGTTAATCAAAATGATTAGCTAACAGCAATTAATTCTGATATTTAGTTTAGGATTTTAAATATGCTGTTGTAGATATTGAAATTTATTTGAATGTATTACACATTAATTGTTTAGTCGGACGGGGTTGATGTTAAAAGAAAAATATGAAAATTTTACAGCTGATTATCACTGCACGACTTCAGATATGATTGTACTTTTAATGTCTACCTGTTAATACCAACTTGGAAGATGTTCAATAAGTAGGATTGTTGATTGCTTGACAAAATTCAATAGTAGGTTTTATGATATTAATTATTAATTAAAATTTAAAATTAATATTAGAAAAAATTCTCAAAATTCAAAATTAACGATTTGTAAGTATTATTTTACAATTTAGGTGAAATATTTTTAATTTTAGACGTGGATAATCAAGCAGCATATCTATGGATACCAATAATTATAGTTTCGCTTTTGAGTATTGTTAAATTAATCAATAAAGGTGGCCCAAATGGCAAGCCTTGGATTAGAATTGAAAAGGTAAAGGATAATGAATAACCATTTATCGATGCGATCTGGCAATCCAGCACTCCAAGCATCAACATTTAAAAAACATCTTACCGCCTCTATTGAGAGTAGAATGACCTTATCTGGAACCGTTAATAAAACTGGTATTTCATTACTTTTGGTAATCATTAGTGCTGGGTATACTTGGGGAAACCCTACAATGCATGTTATGATGCTTCCTGCAGGGATCTTAGGTTTTCTCTTAGCGCTTGCTACGGTATTTAAACCAACTATTGGACATATCACAGTGCCAGCATATGCTCTAGCACAGGGTGTGTTCTTGGGTGTCATATCTATGTATTTTAATGCAATATATCCTGGTATTGTTGTTCAGGCCGTTTTTCTCACTTTTGGTACTTTAGGTGCTTTGCTTCTTGCCTATAAGTCCGGTTTAATTGCGGCAACGGAAAATTTTAAATTAGGTGTTGCTGCTGCAACAGGAGGCATAGCCATTCTTTATTTTATTAATTTCGTCATGGGATTTTTTGGATCTGGAGTGGGTGTTATCGCTAGTAATAATAATATGGGTATACTATTTAGTGGATTTGTAGTTGTAATTGCAGCATTAAATCTTGTTCTAGACTTTGACTTTATTGAGGAAGGTGC
>MDTC01187175.1_pt1 | contig 12904 bp, 8 predicted proteins | sample 811181 | NCBI WGS metagenome assembly MDTC01 (sample SAMN05326644, study PRJNA326480) | marine metagenome | isolation source: seawater | place: Pacific Ocean: North | collected 2011 | reverse complement strand
GTAGGTATCTATGAAAATTATTTGAATCAAGCTGCAATCAAAACCCCATGAAAGTCCAATAATTATACTGTGTGAGAATATATATGAATTTAAGTTTTTTTTTAAGTATAATATGGTTCCAATTATCATAATAAATAAAATATAAATTTCTTTTTCTTGACACCACCCTAGAGTGGTTGAGATTCCCATCAAAATTCCAAAAATTCCAGTTTTAAGAATAATTTTTTGATTAAGATTTGTTAAATTCATATTTCATACGATTTAAGCCTTAAATTAGTAAAATTAAATGCAAAAGAACATGAATTTAATAAACATTGTAAAGAAGTCTGACACCACTATTATTGATGTTAGAAGTGAAGCAGAATTTATAATGGGAAATTCCAATCATTCGATAAATATTGCTTTAGATCAAATCCCTAATAATGTGGATGAGATAGCTAAAATGCAGCCAGTTGTTTTGTGTTGTGCTGCAGGGGTTAGAAGTGAACAAGCAGTACATTTTTTAAAAGAAAATGGGTTAACTCAGGTATATAATGGGGGTTCATGGAATAATGTTCAAGCCATACTAGATAGTTAATAAATGAATAGATTTTCTGTTGTTATTATTTCATTTTTCTTGATTTACTGTTCCAATGGTAATGACAGTTCATTTTTAGAAATCCCTAATAAAGTTCTAGATTTAGAATCTCATCAACTGGTAGAATTAATTAAAGAAAACCCTGGAGTCCTGTTAGATGTAAGAACGCCTAATGAAGTAAACAACGGACATTTAGAAAATGCAAGTTTTATTGATTTTTACGATGAAGATTTTTTGGAGAAAGCTAGTTGGATTAAAAAAAATCAACCTATTTATGTCTATTGTCATGGAGGGGGAAGAAGTGTAAAAGCTGCAAATCAATTGATTTCTTTAGGTTTTAAAGAAGTTTACAATTTAATAGGGGGCTATAGTAAATGGAAAGATAATGAGTTCCCGATTGTTGAAGGAATTAATAAAAATTTAACCAATTATAAAACTTATTCTGAAGAAACTTTAAAGAAAAAAATCAATCAATATGAAGATGTTATTGTAGTTTTTAAAACCCCTTGGTGTTTACCATGTAAAAGATTAGATCCAGTTCTTGATAGTTTTAAGCTTTTAAATCCATCATGGGATGTTGTTATTATCAATATGGATAATAATAAAGATGTTGCAAATTTATATGAGATTAAATCAGTTCCAACGGTACTTATTTTTAAAAATAAAAATCTAATTTTCAAAGAATCTGGGTATGTTGACCATGAATTCCTAATGGAAAAAGCTCTTAAGTGACAATTTGTCACAAATTATTTTTAAAAAATGCCAATTTGTCATATTAATTTTATCTTTTTTTAGTATTTAAGACATATTTCAAACTTTTTTAATAAAGGCATAACGTTTGTACAATGTGATGTATAATTATTAAATAAAAAATATGAAAACTTTAAAAAAATATGAATCGCCATTTGAAACTTTACTAGGGAATTGGTTAAATGATGAATTTATTGGTTTACCTACACGTGAGCACTCTTTAAAAACATTACCTGCAGTGAATTTAATTGAGAATAATAATAATTTCTCCATTGAGCTAGCAGCTCCAGGATATGAGAAAAAAGACTTCAAAATTGAGTTAGATAACTACCAACTTTCAGTTAGTTTAGAAAAAAACACTGAAAATAATTCTATCAATTATTCAAAGAAAGAATTTGATTATTCTTCTTTTTCAAGGTCTTTTAAATTGCCTAAATATTCAGATTTAAATAAAATAAATGCGGCATATCAAAACGGGATATTAAAAATCTCAATTGCTAAAAAGAAAGAGGCAATTCCTCTTCCTGTAAAGTCAATTAAAATAGCTTAGTATTAGTTAATTAATTACGTTTGATAAGACGGGGTTTACTCCGTCTTTTTTTATACATGTAATTCAAACATGGCAAAAAGTATACTTCCAAATGAAAACATCATTACAGAATTAATGATGGTGCTATACCTAAGTTCATCTCTATTATATCTTGATATAAAGTAAGCAGGGACATATAAAAAATTAAATAATATTATGGAAGAGAGCATGAGGATTGTCGCCATAGGCCAATGCATTATTTTGAAAATGAATCCTAGTCCGAGAACTGTACCTAAAATTATTCCAAGACTGTAAATTATTTGATCCTTTGAAAAGGATTCTTCCTTAAATTTTTTTAAAATTATTAGAGGAATAAATAAAAAAGCAAATGTAAAACTCCCAAGAGTAATCATAACTGCAGCACCTGGCCAATGCATTATTTTAAATAAGGAACCAGATACAATCAAAAAAGTGGTTACCAGTGCGATAAAGTAGATAGTTTTTTTCATGATGAGTATTTTTTCATGATGAGTATTTGTAATTTGCATTAATATATAAATTTTAATTTTAATGACTCCTTTTTAAAGCTATTTTTTAGTTGTATTAAAATCTATATTTACCTTTGTAAAGCTTAAAAATTCCATTTTGAAAGTTATTTTATATGTATCCTTTTTTTTATTTACTTCCAATAGTATAATTGCTCAAGTAAATCCAAATAATATTGAAATTGTAAGAGGAGAATATGGAACACCGCACATATTTGGTCAAACAGACGAAGAAGTAGCTTTTGGTTTAGCTTGGGCCCATGCTGAAGATGATTTTAAAACAATTCAAGAAACATTTTTGCCTTCAAAATCATTAATGGGACATTACCAAGGAAAAGAGGGAGTGAAGCTAGACTATATATCTCAATTATTAAAATGTGAAGAATTGGTAGAAAAGGAAATGAGAAATTTTTCACCAAAATTTTTAAGTGTAGTAAATGGATATGTACAGGGATTAAATGCCTATGCCAAAAAATTTCCAAATAAAGTTTTAGTAAAAAAATCATTCCCAATGACTTGCAAAGAATATTTAGTTGGGTTTAATTTTGTCATTCACTTTTTCTCTGATATATCAAAAGTTTTAAAAGATTTATATTCTAATGACATTCCTCTAATTCAAGATTCTGTGTTGCATAATATTGGCTCAAATGGTATGGCTTTCAATAGGAGCAAAACAAAAGAAAATAAAACATATATAAACATTAATACTCACCAACCATTGGAAGGACCGTTTTCTTGGTATGAAGCTCATTTGCACAGTGAAGAGGGTTGGAATATGTTAGGAGGTTTATTTCCTGGCTCTCCTTTTCCATTTATTGGTACTAATGAAAATTTAGCTTGGACTCACACCTACAATTATCCAGATTTAATAGACGTGTATCAAATGCAAGTTCACCCCAAAAAAAATAATTATTATTTATATGATGGAGAATGGACCAAATTTGAAATCTCGAGAGCAAAACTGAAAATTAAGCTTAAAACAGGTTTAGTGATTCCTCTTAGAAAAAAAATTCTTTGGAGTAATTATGGACCAGTCGTTAAAAATGATAGTGGTGTATTTTCATTTCATTTAAATGCTTTAGAAAATATTTCTGCCATTGAGCAATGGTATCAAATGAATAAATCTGAAAATTTTACAGATTTTAAAAAAGCATTACAAATAATGGGGATACCAAGGTTTAATATTGTTTATGCAGATAAAGAGGATAATATATTTTATATGAGTAATGCTCAAATACCACTTAGAGACTCTAATTATAATTGGAGTTCCACACTTCCCGGAAATACTTCTAAAACTAAAACAAAAGGATATTTTTCAATTAATGATTTACCACAGATACAAAACCCAAATAGTGGGTATATTTTCAATACTAATAATACCCCATTTAACTGTTCATATAAGGAAGATAATTTAAAAGAAGAAAATTTCCACTCAGCTCTAGGATACAGAGAGAAGTATAATAACCGTAGTTTAAGGTTTGAGGAATTAATAAGTAGTTATGATAAAATTTCTTATCAAGATTTAATTGACATTAAGTACGACCAACAGTATGCTAACCCTATATTTTGTCCATTTAAAATCAACAAGGTTTTTGATTATAGTTGTGAAGACTCTTCAGAATTCAATGATCTTCTAAAAATTATACAAAGCTGGGACAGAAAAGCTGATGTAAATAATATTGGAGCAGCTCAGTTTAGTATTTTTTTTAAAAATCTAAGAAAAAAACTTAATAAAATAGAATTTGATTTTGAGGAAGAGATTCCTGACACGATAATTAGAGAGTGTCTTCAACTAACTCAGGTCCATCTCATGAAAAACTTTAATAAATTAGATATTTCATTAGGAGAATATCAAAAACATGTAAGGTTAAATATAGAAATGCCAGTGGGGGGATTAGTAGATATGATAGCAGAATCTAGCTCAAAAAAACATAAAAATGGTAGAGTCAAAATTGTTAAAGGTGATTCTTATATCATGCTTGTAAGATTTGGAGAAGGTTTTCCAGAAATAGAAACTGTTTTACCTTATGGAATTAGTAATGATTCAACATCAATTCATTACACCGATCAAATGAAAATGTATGTAAATCATGAAAGAAAAAAAATGACCTTGAATAAAGCAGAAATTTATAATAATTCTTCAAATATTTATCATCCTAAATAATGATATAATAATTTTACTTAAATTCATAAGGTTATAATTCACTATGTTAAGATTGTTATTATTTATTTCTCTGACTTTTAAACTGTTCTTTGTCTTTTCACAATGTGTTATAGATACCAGTTATACAGCTCCCGGAATTTATCCAGATCCGTTACCTGATGGCTATGTCGGTCAACCATATTCACAAGACATAACGTTCATTATGCCATTAGACACAATGGGAGCAGTAATACAAAACTTTGAAATTGTTAGTATTGGTCTTCCAGTAGGTTTAAATTGGGTTTGTAATAATACTATTAACAACTGTAACTACAATCCTCAAAATAACCAATATGGTTGTATAAATGTTTTTGGAACCCCTCTTTTGGTAGGTCAATATGATGTCAATGTGAGTGTGTTAGTAGATGTTGTTTCTGCTGGACAAAATATAGATAATGTGCCTATAGATTTTCCTATAACTCTTAATATTAACAATCCTTCTTTGGGTAATTCTGGTTTTTCGTCATCTCAAATTTTAGGATGCACTCCTTTAGACGTCAATTTTACCAATAACAATCCTGGTTTATTACAGTATTATTGGGATTTTGGAAATGGTCAATCTAGTACCTTGGAAAATCCAATAACTCAAACTTACAATACTGCTGGTGTATTCCCTGTTTATTTTGAAGGGTATAATAATATAGATACAACGGATTTATATACATTAACCAGTGTGACTATTAATAGTATTAGCGGAGGGTGGGGTCCAGAATGGATTCCATTTGTTTATACTTCAAACAAACCTGATCCTTATTTTATATTGAGAGAAAATGGCAATTTAATTTACCAATCTAATTTTGTTTTAAATGATAATGGACCTAATACTTGGAGTGTTAATATAAATTTAAATGCTGATAGTATTTATACTATTGATGTTATGGATGCAGATCAAACTGCTGCATCTGCTAATGCTTGGGAATTAACTTTTGGAACAGACGATTTTATTGGATCTTACACCATTGATTTTCAAACATGTATTCAATGTAATGCAGGAAGTGATGCAGTAATAAGTGATTCTATAACTTATCAAGAAATTTTACCTGTGCCTGCAGTTCAAAGTGTGGACACTATCAGAGTTGGTATTCCTCCAGGTAAACCAAATATTAACTATGATTCACTTAATTATGTAGTCTTTACAGATTCGATAGATTATTCGCTCCAATGGTATCTTGATAGTAATATTCTCTCTGGACATATTGATCCTATTGATACCATAACTCAGTCAGGGTTTTATTATGTGAATGTTTATAATAATTATGGTTGTGTAAATAGTTCAGATTCTGTTTATGTAATTTATTGTGATCCATCTGTAGGGTTTAATATTGATTTAGATGGTGCATCTAATTTATATGTAACTAATTACTTAAGTGGTTACCAAATTAATTGGCTCAATAATGGACAAATTATACAAGGTTTAAATACCAATATAATTTCACCAAATATAAGTGGTGATTATCAGGCTTTATTATCAACTTTAACGGGCTGTAAATATTTTTCTAACACATACAGTTACTCTCTTCTAGTTGAAGAATCTAATTATGATTTTAAGTGTTTCCCAAATCCTTCCGATGAACAGTTAATTTTATCTTGGGAAGGTCAAGAAATCCAATCATTAGAGATTTATAATTACAGTGGTCAATTAATTGACAATTTAGATCTAAATAACTCTCCTCACATAATTAGTACTGTTAATTATGCTAACGGGTTTTATTTACTTAAAATAAATTTAGGTAAACAGAATTCATTTTTTTATGTTAAACACTTAGTTAGACATTAATTATCTTTTTATTTGTCATCAAATTAATAATCAAATTATCTGTAATTGTTAAGTTATTCTGTTTATAAAAATAAAGGCTCCGAAAAGTGGGTAACTTTTATTCACGGTGCTGGTGGAAGTAGTTCTATCTGGTTTAGACAAATAAGAGCCTTTAAAAAAGAATTTAATATTTTACTAATTGATTTAAGTGGTCATGGTAAAAGTAAATCTAGGTTCAAAGAAAAAAGTAAACAGGGTTACACTTTTGACTTGATTACAAAAGATATTAAAGAAGTTTTAACCCATCTAAATATTAAATCTTCTCATTTTGTTGGAGTCTCTTTAGGAACCATAATTGTTAGAGATTTAGCTGAGAATAATCCAAAATTAGTGGATAGTTTAGTTTTGGCCGGAGCTATATTAAAATTTAATACTCGTTCTAATTTTTTGATGCGTTTTGGGAATTTTTTTAGATCGCTAGTTCCCTACATTATGTTATATAAACTTTTTGCTTTCATTATTATGCCAAAAAAAAATCATAAAGAATCACGTTCACTACTGGTTAAAGAATGTAAAAAGCTTTATCAAAAAGAATTTATAAGGTGGTGTAAATTAACTGCAGGAATCAATAAATTACTTAAAGTACACAGGTCTAACGATATAAAAATACCTTCTCTGTATGTTATGGGCAAAGAAGATCATTTATTTTTACCATCTATAAAGCAGGCAGTTGCTTCTTACTCCAATGCTATTTTACATGTTGTAGAAAAATCGGGTCATGTTGTTAATGTTGATCAGCCATTAGAGTTTAATTCAATAGTAATTAAATTCCTTAAATCTCAATAATTATTTTTTTGATTTCATCACTATCAAATGTTAAGTCATTTTAGTCAATTCATCAACATTATTTGCATATTTGCCGAAAATCATCATTTGAAATGAGAATATTTTTTGTTTTAATATTTTTTTTAGCTTCATCACTATCTCTTGCTCAAAAAGGTCAAGTTATAGGAAAGGTTGTAGATAATCAATCAAAAGCCTCCATATCATATGCTACAATAAGTTTACTTCACTTTGGTGATTCTTCTCTTTTGAAGGGCGTAATATCCGACGAAAAAGGGGAGTTTAAAATTGAAAATATAGTTTTAAATCAATCTTATTTATTAAGATTTACTTTTATCGGATATAAAACGTTATTTAAAAATATTGATTTTAAAAATGATAAATTAATCGATCTCAAGGAAGTTGTGATTTCTCCAAGTGCTGAGCTTCTGAAAGGAGTTGAAATTAGATCAGATAAGCCCATGGTCACTTTTGAAATTGATAAAAAAGTAATTAATGTTGAGCAAATGAATACTGTTGTCTCCCAAACAGCAGTTCAAGTATTGGCCAATATTCCAAGCATTTCAGTTGATATCGATGGTAATGTTTCTTTAAGAGGATCTCAAGGGTTTACTTTACTTATTGATGGAATACCTTCTGCAATGCCGAGCTCGGAAGCCTTACAGTTGATACAGGCTTCTAACATAAAAGATATTGAAATAATTACGAACCCATCTGCAAAATATGATGCTGAGGGAACAGCAGGAATCATTAATATTATTTTAAAAAAGAATATTCTTCAGGGTATTTCTACATTGATAAATATGAATGGAGGAAACTCCGCAAATGGAACAGACTATTGGAATTATGGAGCTGATTTTATAACCAGTATTAATAATAAAAAAGTAAAATTGAATCTTGGAGCTCAGTGGGTTAACAGGAATCAATTTAGAGACATTGAGCAAATTAGAAAAACTACTATAGGTAATCAAGAATCTAAAATTGAAAGTGAGGGTTTGCATCGATATTTTGGAACAAATTATGGTGGAAATGTAGCAATGGAGTACAGGCCAAATGAAAATGATTTTTTAAGTTTAGGCTTTAGTGCTAATACTAGGCAGTGGAATGCTGCGGCAAACTATTTTTTTGAGGAATTCTTAGACGATTCCCTAACAAATTCATACGAAAATAGAGAAAGAACTTTGAGAGATTTTTTATTTCTTTCTTCAAGTTTTGCATACCAACATTTATTTAATAATGACAAAGAGCATTATGTTTCTTTAACTTCTTCTTATAACTTATACGATGGGAAGGAAGATGCTCAAGCAGAATTTTTTTCTGAAAGTCAATTGCAATTGGGTGGAAACAGGAATACAGAGGTTGGTCCTACAAATGCTATTCGAATAAGTTTAGATTACCAGTATCCAATGGTCAATAATTTGAAATTGCAATTGGGAGCGAGAACAGATTTTGGTTTCAGTGGAGATGATCAAGATTCCTACAGTTATGATTTGAATACTGAAAGTTATTTGCGTTTAGATTCTTTTTCTACAGATGTTAATTATGTTCAAAATGTTTATGCTGGGTATGGAATTATTAATGGAGAAATTAATAACAAACTTGGGTTTCAATTTGGGGTTAGGGGAGAGTATACAGATCGTTCCATAAAGCAAACTTTAGAAAATAATGAGTTAATAATAAATAGAATGGATTGGTTCCCATCATTATTTTTCTCCTATAAATTAAATAATAAAAATCAGTTTAAGGCCAATGCTTCTAGAAGAATTAATCGTCCTAGAAGTTGGCATTTAGAACCTTTTATCTCCTGGGAAGATCCTTACACTGTTAGACAGGGAAATCCTAATCTACTTCCTGAGTATATTCAGTCTTATGAGTTTGGGTATATAAGACAGCTAAAGAAAGGCAGTTTTTCTGCGGAAATTTATGGCAGAAATACCCAAAATATTAGAGAAAGAATTCAAGAAGTTTATGATACTAATGTTATTGTGAAAAGACCAGTAAATGCTGGCATATCTCAGGCTGTTGGTGCCGAATTTGCCTTGAACCAAAAATTAATTGATTGGTGGATTTTTGATTTAGGTGCAAATGTATTTTACTTTAAGGTAATTGGTCAAATTCCAGGTTCTAGTTTAAATCAAGAAAGTATTACATACAGAGGAAGAATTGCCAATAATTTCATACTGCCAAACGATTTTAAAATACAGTTTATAAGTAATTTTAATGCAGATATCATAAGCATACAGGGTTTAGATAAAGGTTTTACATCTTTTGATATGGCATTGAAAAAAGATTTTAAAGAGGGTAGGGCTTCAGGCACCTTTCAGTTTACCAATATTTTTGCTACTCAAAGAAGAGAGACTTTTATAGATACTCCAGTGCTATACTCTTATCGATTAGCAACACCAAGATGGCCATTTGTTTCTCTTTCTTTTAGTTTTCGTTTAAATAACTTTAACAATCTTGATAAAATTAAAACTGATAAAGGCTCAGAGTTCTAAATCATAGTTTTTTAACAATTGTTTAAAACTGCTGTTCGTAAAGTGTTGATACAAAAATAGTTGTTAGTACTTGATTATATTTTTAATTGTAGTATGTTAGCAATGTTAAACAAGAGATGCGAAGAGCATGAGAGTGTAGCATTTGAGAGTTTTGTTGTTTACAATTTTTGCGAAAGATGTAGGAAGGCTTAAAATCTTCTAACGTTGAGAGACTTGTTCCGAAAGTAGACTTGTAAAAATCGATAAAAAAGAAATTTTTTAAAGTTCGACAAAGCTGTCTAAGTTAAATTTCACGTAAGTGAGTTAATACAAAACAGAGTAAAATCGGAAGGTTTAAAAAGTTTAGGCAAGTTTTACCTCAGGGTAAAATAAGTAAAATGTGAGAAATGGATTTGCCTTTTGGCGATGAAATCAAATCTTCTAACTGTAGTTTAATGTTCATGTAAAATGAAGAAAAGGCGGATTTATCGTAAGGTATTTCCGCCTTACTGTTTTATGTAAATTTAGCGTTTGTTGACATCCCACTTATTTAAATATAAGTTAAATCAATTTCTTCTCTGTTGATTTTCTGATTTTTTTTAACAAAGTTTTTACTATTATTTGTATATTTCGCGCATGAATTTAAAGTATATATTTTCCTTGGTATTGTTTTTTGGCCTAAGTCATGTTATTTATTCACTAGAATATACATGGACTGGGCAATATTCAACTTTTTATGATGCTGCTGGTAACTGGAATGTTGGTGGTGTAGAAAGTGGTGTTGTTCCTGGTTCGGGCGACAATATTACAATTCCTGATGTTAGTGGCGCGTCTAACAGAAATCCGATTGTTAGAACCTCTCTTTTAATTACAGACGTTACTATCAATGCTGGCGCAACCCTTAATATTAATGGTTCAGGAACATTAACAGTTTCTGGAACTTTTAATGCTAGTGGAAATACTACTTTTACAGGTGCAGGTACCTTAGATTTAAGCGGTCCAGTTACAAGCTTGGGAACTTTTACTGAAAATACTGGAACAGTAATTTACAGCGATGGATCTTCTCAGAATATTGACGCTGATGATTATTATAATCTAACTATTTCTGGGGGAGCAGCTAAAACTTTACAAGGAAACACCAATGTTGGTGGTAATTTAATTGTAACAGCATCTTCCACAATTTTAGATGTAAACACAAGAACATTAGATGTTTCTGGAACAAGTACTGTTTCTACTGCTGGTAAAATAACTATTTCAACTGGTACATATGATGTAGATGGGGAAATTAATGCTGACGGTGGAAATGTTGAATTTACAGATGCGGGCTCTTTAAACTTAAGTTCTACAGTAACATCTTTAGGAACTTTCACCCAATCAACATCTACTGTAACTTATGATGGTTCTAGTGATCAAAATGTTGACTTTGATGATTATTACAATTTAGTTATTAACGGATCATCTACCAAATCTCTGCAATCTGGCGGTACTACGAATGTTACCAATGATTTAACAGTTAGTGGTTCTGGAGCTATATTAGATGTTAATTCACAAACATTAGATGTCAATGGAACAACTACAATTTCATCAAGTGGTAAAGTAACAGTATCCACCGGAACATTTGATGCAGATGGTACTATGAATTGTTCTGCCAATTTTGAATTTACTGATGCTGGTACATTAAATTTAAGTAGTACAGTTACCAATCTTGGAACGTTTACAAAATCTACATCAACTGTTAATTATGATGGTTCGGCTCAATCGATTGAAGATGTCAATTATTATAATTTAACTATTTCTGGAACTGGAAACAAAACAATTACTGAAGATACTGATGTCTCTAATACACTAGATATCAACTCTGGAATATTAGTTTTAAATACATCTTCTCATAAACTTACAGTTGGCACAACAACTTTGGATGCTGGATTTATTAATATTTCTGATGGCGAAATGGAATGCTCAGGAACTTTTGATCACAATGGTGGTAATTTAACAATGTCTGGTGGTTTATTAGATTTAAATGGTACTTATATTTCTGCTAATACCAGTAATGTTGGCATAAGTGATGGAAATATTACGGCAGCTGGTGATTGGACTGGTGCTGCTGATGACGCATTTAATCCCTTGGGTGGTACAGTAACCTTTGACGGATCATCTGATCAAGATTTAACATTTAATGCTAGTTCTTTCTTTCACAATTTAACCATTTCAAATACAGGTAGTTCTGATGTTGATGTTGCCAATGATTTAGATATTAACGGTAATTTAGTTATTAGCTCAAATGCTGATTTTGATATTTCCGCTGCTTCAAATTTAGAAATTGCTTTAGATTTTACTAATTCAGGAACTTTTACTACTGACAACGAAACCATTACTTTTGATGGGGCTAGTAGTGCTAGTGAATCATGTCCTGCTATAAATGATGCAGATGTTAACATTGTTGTAAATAAATCTGATGCAAGTGGAACAGTAACTTTTGCTAATTGTACAGTTAATCAGTTTACTGTGACTGATGGAATTGCTAGTATTGGAGCTAATACTGTTACTGCAGACGATGCCATAACAGTTTCTAGTGGAGCTGAATTAACAATTTCGTCTGGTACATTTAATGCTGATGGTGCTTCGGACATTGATGGAACCTTATCAATTACATCTACTGGAAAATACGATGCTGATGCTGATTTTGATGCTACAGGTGCTACTGTTACCTTTTCTGGTGCAGGTTTCATTGAAATGTCTGGTTCTGTTACCAAACTGGGCACCAGTTTTACTGAAGGTACTGGTACTGTTGAATATGATGGTAGTGGTGCACAAAATATTTTTAATACTACCTACAACAACCTAATAATTGATCAAAATTCAACTAAAACTGCATCTGCTAACCTAGATGTAGATGGTAATTTAACTATTGATAACAGTGCTACATTAAGTATGTCGGCTTCTAATTTAACATTAGATCTTGAAGGAAACTTTACAATTACTTCTGGTACTTTTACAGCCGGAACCGGTGGTCATGATGTTGCAGGTAACTGGGACGATAGTGGTACAAGTGGAGGTTTTACTCCCTCTGCAGGAACTGTTACACTTAGTGGAAGTAGTAAAACAATAAATACCAATTCTGGAAATAATTTTTTCAATTTATCATCAACAGGAGACAAGACAGTTCAATCGGAGTTAGACATTAATGGAAATTTAACAGTTTCTAGTGGCGAACTTGCCTTAGG
>MDTC01126024.1_pt1 | contig 12904 bp, 8 predicted proteins | sample 811181 | NCBI WGS metagenome assembly MDTC01 (sample SAMN05326644, study PRJNA326480) | marine metagenome | isolation source: seawater | place: Pacific Ocean: North | collected 2011 | reverse complement strand
GGCCGAGATTCGCGACCTCATGAAGGCCTTCGCCACGCGCGCCTTCCGGCGTCCGGTGACTGACTCCGAGATTGAGCCCTTTGTCCAACTCGTCCTGCGCCAGCAAGTCGATCCTCTCGTGGAAATGGCAGGAGGCATTCAGGATCTCACTTATCGGGTTTACGAGGGGAAATGGAGCAAGCTTCCTGAATTCGACATTCTCGAACCGGTCGCTCAAGGCAAACTTCCCAAAGGCTATCTCGACATCAAAGCCGCCAAACGTAACGAGTATTATGGCATTGTCTTCGAGGGTAAGATTCATGCTCCGAAAGCCGGTGAATACACTTTTGAAATGGCTTCTGATGATGGCGCCCGAATTCTCATCGATGGAAAGAAAGTCGTCGAACACGACGGCCTCCACGGGCAGGAATTACGAAAAGGAAAAGTGGAGCTCAAGGAAGGCCAACACGCGATCCGGGTAGAGTATCTCGCCTATGGAGCCCCCAACGGATTTCGAGCCGGATGGACCGAACCAGGATCTAACCACGCCAAACTTTCGGTCGAAAGCCTACGCCAAAAGAATAAGCAGAAGCCTAAAAAAGAGGCCCTTCCTCCCCTCATTGGGGCGATGCAAGATAGCTATGCCGCGATTCTTTGCTCACCTCAATTTCTCTACTTAAAAGAAAAACCAGGACCACTCGATGACTTCGCAATCGCATCACGGCTAAGTTACTTCCTATGGTCGTCGATGCCAGACGCGAGACTCCTTGAACTAGCCAAAGCGAGCAAACTTCGGAATCCTGCGGAGCTCGAACGGCAGGTCGAGCGCATGCTTCAAGATTCCAAAGCCGCCGCATTCACCCGCCATTTTTCCTCCGCTTGGCTACGGCTCGACAAGCTTGGCAAAATGCCTCCATCCGGAGGCGATTTTCAATTTTACAAGAACCTTAAAGTTGAGCCCATGCTCCTCAAACAAGTCACAAGTTATTTCGAAGAAATCCTCAACACCAATGGTCGTATTTCAGAATTTATTGATTCCGACTATACCTACATGAACCAAGTTCTAGGTAAGTGGATCTACCGGCGGGAAGATATCCGAGGCGCACGTCTCCGAAAGGTCAAACTTGACGATCCGCGTCGTGGCGGGATCTTTACCCAACCAGGAATTATGACCGCGACTGCCAACGGAGTCGACACCTCGCCTGTCATCCGAGGCACCTGGGTTCTTGAAAATATCCTTGGAACTCCTCCCTCACCCCCCCCGCCGGATATCGAGCCTCTTCCCACTGACACCCGTGGCGCCGTCACGATTCGCGAACGTTTGGATCTACATCGCAAAAACGAGTCCTGCTCATCTTGCCATGCGAAGATCGACCCCATGGGTTTTGCCTTTGAAAACTTCGATGTGGTTGGTCGCTGGCGTGATCGTTACAGGGGTGTCAACAAACCCATCGATACCAAATCAACGACCACCACCGGGAGAGAGATTGCTGATATCATTGAGTTCAAGAACATGCTCAAGGAACGCGAATCTCAAATTGTCCAGTGCCTCACTGAAAAAATGCTTACCTACGGGACTGGCCGAAGACTAGAAGCGATCGACCGCGGAAAAATAAACCGTATTATCAAGGAGCTTGGTAAAAAAGAAAATCGTCTACGCGACCTCGTTCACCTTGTCGTCAAAAGCGATCTCTTTCTCAACAAGTAATTCTTACCGGAAGCTCCGATAAGCTTTCATTTCTCGGAGGATCGTTGGAATTGCAGCATCCATCGATTTGTAACGCGCTACATCATCTGGCATTGTTCGCAGCTTTTCAGCCGTTGTATTCCAGACGCTAGGATCCTCTGCGAGTTCCTTTAAAGAGGTTGTTTCAATCCGGATTCCCATGAGAACACCATCAGAAAGACCAGTGAAAAGCTGATGCTCAATACGCAAATAGACTTCGTCTAAACTCAACGTTTCATCCAGACGCTTGCGATTCAGATCCGGATGATAATCAAGAGCATCACTTCGAGTGAAACTCCAATTCTCTCGACAATATGATTTTCCTGGCTCCAGCTTTTCCAAAAACCGCTTGATCATTTCTCCAATCTGCGGATTCAACCGCGGCACGACCCCATGTACTTGATCAAGCGTCTTCCCGATAGCATGTCGTAGATCCCATGAAGACGGAAAACACACTGACCCGGCAGCCACTTGGCTCGTTTGGCGATCCATGAAGAGTAAATCAGCCTCCCATTGCTCCGAGAGCGATTTGAGATTGCGTGGTTCCTTTGCAATAACCTGCTCCCATTCCAGCGCTAGATCCCATGCCTCTCCTACTAGATTTTCTCCTTTTTCAGTACAAGCCAAATAAAGCTCAAAGCTCTCATCCAATTGACGGCTTCGTTTCAGTAAAAGCTCACCGCTTTCATCCTGCTGAGCGAAAAAAGACTTCGCATCCCCCTTGCGCATTCGAAAGGCCCACTCGAATCCTCCTGGCGAAAAAAGCCGTTTCCAAAAAGGATCTTTTGATTCTTTGCCAAATGCTTCCAACCTCGTTATCGTGAACTAAGAAAGGTGTTGAGAAAGTCTAATATTAGTCGATTATCAGTGCCCTTGCTTCTTCGACTTTCTGTCCACCGGCCATGGCAAGCGGAATTAACAGTGGCGGAAATCTCCCAAAAAAATGAAACAAAAATGAAACATATCCTAACCAAAGCTCAATCCAATAAGCCCCGCATTCTTCAGATATGCGTTCTGCTTGCCTCAACCGCTTTCCTTCCTCTCGGCATTGCTCAGGCACAGGAGAGAAAGCCAAAGAAAAAAACGAACCTTGAGCAAATGAGCGACGAGCGTCAAAGGGCGGTCTTCCAAAAAATTCGAGAGGCTGTCGCTGCCGGGGACCTCACGAGAGAAGAAGCCGCCAAAAAAATGGAGGCCATCAAAAAACGTAGCCAAAGCGATAACGGGCTACGTGCCAAATACGCGGAGGCTGAGGCCAAAATGAAAGCTGCTGTTGCAGCCGGAAAAATGACGCGCACCGAAGCCGAAAAACGTCTCGCCCGACTCGCCAAACAACTCAGAGCAGCATCCGGAAATGAGCCTGCCAGCGACAAAATGCGTGCCGTCGCTGAAGAAATTGAGGAAGCCCGAAAAGCCGGAAAAATTACCGATGAGGAAGCTCGAGAAAAACTAGGGGCCCTCCGGCGCCGTGTCGCAGACTCCGGAAAAGCCAACGACCAACGCATGCGCCGCCAAAAATATGCCGATGCCGAACGTAAGCTAAAGAAAGCTGTCGAGGCCGGTGAGCTCAGTGAAGAAGCTGCTAAAAATCGCCTCATGCAGTTCAAAAACCGGCTCTGGCCGGACAAAGAATAAGAAAAACCCTGTCTGGCCCTGCCTTACTTGGCAGGGCCTTCTTTCCAACTTATCCCTCGCCAAACTTCTGCAATTCTGTTCCTACTACTCGTAGTTCCATGAAAGTCATTCCACTTTTGGCCCTTCTCTTCTCCCTCGCCGCTCTTGCCGTTTCCCTCATCCGGCAACCCGAACCTTCATCTGAAAAATCCTCTCCGTCAACCGCTCGACTCGAAACTAGAATCCGCTCCCTCGAGAACGAACTCGCCCAACTCGCCAATGCGACAAGGCAACCCGTCAACGAATTTCAAGATCCTCTCACCAACCAATCTGACTCCGATTTACCACTCGATTCAAAAGATAGTGTTCCAACCAAACTCGAACAACAACTCAGTGACCTCGGTGTTCTCGAGCACTTCCGGAAACAAAAAGCAAAGCTAGCAGAAGCCCGTTCCATCGTCCTGGACTCCGAGCGCGACCAATGGGAAAGAGTCAAAACTCTCTCTTCACTCAAGGAGGGCGGAGAAATCGACGATGAAATCGTTTCCTCTATGATGCCTCTCTGGACCGCTTCACTCGAAGACCCAAAGGGTGGATACCTTCGCTGGCAGCTCCTCGAAAATCTACGCGGGACGACCAATGGAGAATTCCGGACTAATATCCTTGAGTGGATCGGTGAAGAAGAATCTTCGAAAATGCGTGGCCAGGCACTCGAAACTCTGGCTCCCATGGCTAGTGATCCCAACGTTACCGAATGGCTCGAATACCTCGCTGAAAATGATTCCGAACCACGAATCCAAGAACGCGCGCTAGGGATTCTCGGAAACAACAACGGAGGTAAATAAAGACAAAACTCTCGGTCCTCCCCTTCTTTTCCAAATTTAATCATAAGAAGACTATCACCCGCCCGCCTTCGCGGTGATCTTCACATGGAAAACTTTGTTGTGTTGACCCTTGCGCTTGCCAAGACGCATTAGGCCTTCTCCACAGGTCACCCAACTTTCTTGGTCACTAATGCGACAAACCCCAGAATTCCCCAGAGTTGCTTGATTCTCCGCAATTAGGACACGCTCGGTTTTTCGCATCACCTGTAGGGTTTCCGGATTGACCTGCGCAATAAAAAGAGGGGCACGATGCCGGAATATGTGGTCATTACTTGCGCCCTTGCGAGTATAAACGAGAAAGAGTCCTCCGCCACAGGTCACCCAATGCTGCTGCGTGTTATAACTGCCAAGGGGCAAGCCGTCGTCGAAAGTCCACTCACGAACCGGGTCAAACTTCAGTCCGTCCTTTGAGCTAGTCACATATGCGGAATGATCGGCTCGTAGGGTCAGGAAGTAACGACCTTCAAACTCTGTCAATGAGGGTTCGTAGAGACCACGATCACGGGGGATGTTCAGTTCAGTTCCGTGTTCGAGATAAGTCAGCGTTTCACCATCAAAGCGACAGCGGGCCACCGTGCTAGTATAGTTGTGCTTTTGGACGTCTGCGACGTAGCGCACCGGCAGGAGGATTTCCCCATTAGATAAATCCACCCGCTGGTTGTTTCCTGCATTACAAGCAGTGATCTTTCGTCCAGAATGATCTTTCTCCGGCATATCGAGAAATTTCATTTCTCCCCAAGTTTTAGTCAGGGGATCCGCTACAGCATAAGAAACCTTCTCACGTAAGCGCTTCTCCTCAGTCCCCTTCGCAAAATTAAAAGTCTTTCCAGTGGTAAGAACCATCCCTGACTTAGCATGCCAAGTCGGCCAAAGATCACCTGGAGCAACCTCGAATCCATCGGGCTGTCTCACACGCTGGAGCGACTTAATAAGCACTGGTTTACTCCATGTCCTTCCACCATCGCGACTAAGTGTTTGGTAAACGTCATGAAAGTCATGCGAAACGCCCTTGCCTGTCTCCGACATCGTCGTAATCCATACTGGGTCATCCCCCGGAACAAAAGCCGTCCGCGCCTGCCACCAATCCCACTTATCGGTTCCTTTGATAGAACCGAGACTCTCGAATTCAAGAGCGATTGGCTCAAGAGGATGAGCAGTCGCTAGGAGGACGAGACTCCCCAAATAGGTGCCCGTGGTGGTAAGAAAGGTATTCAAGAATTCAGATTTAAGGTTCTATTCATGGAGCAAGCTCAGCTCTAAGAAAGTCGAAAATGCTCGGGAGATTACGACCACCATTGCGGTCCGTTCGTGTTTGTTGGAATCAACTATTTTCTTCGCAAGGGTGGCTTGAGATTCTACTCTGTTGTGAAACAACTTGCGGGTAATCCCTCGCCATTCACAAGATTAGCTCCCAGCGGATTCGAAGCCCACGCATACCGGACCTTGGTTGGATTTTTGATGGCATCATGCCAGATTGCGACTTTCTCCCCATAAATCTTGGCCTGAGCCCACTGCCACTTACCATCAACATCTGCGATCTCGAAACGTTGTAAATCTTTTCCGTCGCGCGTTTTTAATCCCGAAGAATGGTCAAACGAAACCACTATCTTGCCATCTTTCTTCTCCATTCCAGAGTAAAGTGGGCCAGAGATCACGACATCCTTCTTCCCATAATCCTGAACCAAGGCCCAGCGAGCGAGGCGCTCACCAACATCATGCTTATTCTTAGGATGAATATCCCGAGCATCGCCAATGTCGTTGATCACGGCCATTCCGCTTTTTGGAATAGATTTTAGAGCGCGGCGCATTTCATCCTGAACGACCACCCAGTCGCTCTCAATACCAGCTTCTGTTGTTGGCTCACGGAAATTAGCTAACTGAACCCAATAAAAAGAAAGATCGTGTCCCCAGCGCTGGCGCCAGTCGTCCACCATACAGCCAAGAAGCTCTTCGTAGCTACGAGCGGTCCCACCATTGGCATTGGACTCGCCCTGATACCATATCGCTCCCCGGTTTCCATAACCCACGATTGGAGCAATCATACCATTATAGATAGTCGATGGCATCGATGGATTCTTACCCGGATCACTAACCTTGCGAGGACCACGTGGCTTACGCCCCTTCTTGTCCTTTTCCCATTGGGCTAGTTTCTCCTTAAATGTCTTTACCTGCTTTTTAAAATTTTCTTCCACTTTCTTCGAATCGTACCCAGCGAGTGCTTTCGCTTTCATTTCGAGAAGCTTCTTTCCGGCCGGTAATTCGCCCAGTGCTTCTTCACTCGTAAAAGCCTGAACCGGCTTCCCTCCCCAAGCGCACTCTATCACTCCCACCGGCACCCCTAGTTCCGCGCGAAGCTTCTTGGCAAAATAATAGCCAACCGCCGTAAATGATCCAGTATCCTGCGGTTGCGTTTTCTTCCAATTGCCTCGCCAATTTCGCTGCGGTCGATTCTCCGCAACATTCGCCGAAACAAAGACCCGCAATAGAGGATCATTAGCTTTAGCAACCTCCTCCTTAGCATTGGCGCTTCCTGAAACTCGCCACTCCATATTTGACTGTCCCGAAGCTAACCAGACCTCACCAACGAGAACATCCTTGATCACTTTCTTTGACCCGGCAGCTTCGACTACCAACTGACTTCCCTTAGCATTCGCCTTAAGGCTCTTGAGATCGAATTTCCAATCTCCATTTTGATCCGCCCTTGTCCCATGGTCTTCTCCAGCAAAGGACAATTTCACCGGTGCATTCGGCTCGGTCCACCCCCAAATCGATGCAGTGGTATTGCGCTGCAACACCATCCCGTCCGAGAAAAAATTCGGCAGTTTCAATTCGGCCAAAGCAGGGAAGGCCGTGAGAAGAAGGACTAGATAAACTCGTTTCATATAAAAATCCCTCGATCTTACGGTCCAATTTGCTGCGGTCTTTCCAGATGTCGTCTTGCACTGCATAAAAACGCGCTTCATCTTCCCGACATGCGATTTTTCATCGTTTTTTCCACCCTAATAGCTCCACTTTTAAGTGTCACCCTAGTTCCGATGCCGCGAGAGATCGATCTAGGTGAAGGGAAACTTGTCGTAGATGTTCAAACTGCAGTCATTGCTCCCGGCGATTTAGCCCCACAAGCCGAAGTTCTTACCGCTGCCCTACAAAAAACCACCGGTTATGTACATCGTTTTAGAACAATTAAACAAGTGGCCCGGTTTCGCTATAAACGCGCGATCAAACTTAGCTTAGGTAAGTTCGAAGAACCCGAGTTCTACCGCATCGAGATTACCCCGGAAGGTGCCACCATCCAGGGCAGTGATCTTGCCGGCCTTATGCATGGTATCCAGACCATGGCACAGCTTCTCCCCATCAACGACAAACCACTGCCAAGAGCACTCATCCCAGCCCAAATTATTCAAGACTGGCCGGAGAATCCACGCCGTATTTTTCATCTCGATGTCAACGCCCACCTTTTCACGACTGACAATCTTAAATCGCTTATCGATTGGCTCTCATTCCACAAGCTCAACGAACTACATCTTCAACTGAACGGAGATCACGGCTGGCGGATGGAGAGCCTAAGATTTCCCAAGCTCCATAAAACCGGAAGTATTAGAACATCAACTCCACCTTTCGGTGATCCCACCGGAAGCGACTCGACTGAATATGCCGGCTACTATTCTCGCGAAAAAATTAAAGAACTAATTGCCCATGCCAATTCCAGAGCCATCACCGTGGTTCCAACCTTCACCTTCACAACCGGAGCCACTTCCTTGATTGCCTCATATCCCGAACTTGGAGATTCTCCTCTCAAAGTCGCCAACACCTGGGAAGATCGAAAAATTGGTATTCTTCAAACCGATTCTACTCTCAGATTCCTTGATGAACTTTTAGCAGAAGTCGCCGAATTATTTCCTGCGGAAAATATTCGAATTCAGGGTAGCTCGTCAAAATTCCACGATTCTCTTGAAAAAATCATTGCGAGACATCGGAAGAAAATTCTCCTCTCCGACAACATCAAAACCACCGATTTCTCGGTCTACTCGCGGCGTAAAGAAGCTGAGCTCCTCATTGCCACAAAGCTAGAGGCCGAAGAAGGATTTAACCCCGTACACAAAGTATACCAATGGCAACCAGCACCACTTTCGCAAGCCAGCCTCCGCACGCGTTACGTTCACGAATTCGCCAAGCTCCAGTATCTCGTTTTCCCAAGAATCGCAGCCTTCGCTGAAGCCACCTGGTTACCAGCCTCAAACCTAAATTACGTAGAATTCCGAAAACGCCTCGACTCCCTCGACAAGCGCTATCGGCTCGGTAAGGTCTACGCCTCCCTCGTTTACGACCCGCCCGCCAAAAAGGCGAGTTATGATAGCATCATAACTTCTTCGATCGAAGCCCGGGAAGGATACAGTCCGGAGCTCATTTTTGACGGAAAGCTCGATAGTTTCTTTTGGTCCCTCGGCGGCCTAAAAGACAATGATCACCTCACCGCGGAATTCCCATGGCCAGCGACTGGCGAGGTGACTGTAAACACCGGAAAAAACGGCATAACCGCCAGCATTCTCGAATCCGGTATCCTCGAACTTTCGAAAGATGGTAATACCTGGGGTAATCCTAAGGAATTATTCGAAGGCTCAGCCACCCTTCCAGTGCCGCGAGGAACTCGCTTTGTTCGAATACGCGCCACCGCCCCGCAAGACGAACCCCTAATTTTTAGTGAACTTCTTCTAACGCCTGCGCTACTTACTCCTGTCCACCAAGAGAAGAGGGAGGTCGAACTTCGATTTAAGAAGAAGAAGATCGAGCTAACATTTAAAGCAGACTTCAGTAAAAATCCCGAGTTCCGTGACGAAGTCGAAATCGCCAGGAGGATCTTCTTCGAAAATTGGCTTCCGCTCGCTAAACGCATTGGCACCGCGGACTACCCTGACACCCCCCGCACTTTTGAAATCGAATCTGGGGAGCCCGGGAATCTGACCGAGGCCCAAGTGAAAGATTGGGTTTTCAAACGCCTTATCCCACAACTTCAGAACTACCCGGCTAATCCACCCAATTGGATAGTCACCGGGATACAAGCCCGACTGCGTGGAGACATCGCAAAAGATCCTGACAAGAGAAAATTTAAAGAGGGTGGTTCACAAACCGCCGCGTTCTTCGATTGGATCGCCAAAACACATCGGGAAGAATCTCTCATCGCAATCTCACAAGACTGTCGAAACGGCAGCTACCGTGAAACTCGCTGGAAGCTCTTTACAAGAAAAAGCCTCGCCGAGCTGGCGGCACTTTATCAGGCGGCACCATAGAGGAATTTACGGTCCTCAGAAGCGCCCCCCTGAATCTTATATCCGTAAAGTTAATCGGGAAAATTGTAAGCCTCGCTCGGACAAGACCTAGTCGTCATTAAGCGTTGGGCAAGGTGTGACCTTCACGATAATGTTCACGATCAAGTTTAGTCGCAGCAGCTCCAAACTCACCCGTAAACTTCTTCCCATCGGTAGTCAAGGGAGCCCCTAATCCAGGCTTGGTCACGCCGATACCATTAGCCTCAAAATGGGCCATCATGCGATCAACAGCATCAGTAATCTGAGCTTGCCCTTTTAAGGACGCCTTAATTTGCTCTGGCGGAAGTTCCTTCCCCAGAGATAACGCATGTGCCCCGATATGTGCGAGCGCAGCTGAATGGTGACCATTCTCAGCATTGTGAAGTGAATTCTGTTTTCCACTTAGGCAAGCGTCGAAGAAGTTGTGGATATGATTCTGACCACCTTTAAATTCCTTAACCAATTTACCGTCTTTATCAACAATCTTGCAACTAGCTCCATGTCCTCCGAGGAGAGACCCTCCCTCATACTCAATGACATTTCCAATCGTCACTCCGCGGTAATTTGGCATACCATTTTTCCAGTTGAGACCTTTTTTTGGCAACCCTCGCACTTCAAATAAAATCGGGGCCGGCTTCTGATCCACATAAAGGATTTGCGTATTCGCGGTATCGCCATCGTCATCGTAACCGTAACGACCACCGATACTCAAAATTGCTGGGGGAAGCGCCATTGGGTCACCCAGAGCCCAGCGGCACACATCAAGCTGATGTGGGCCCTGGTTGCCAAGATCTCCGTTGCCATACGGTGACTGCCAGTGCCAATCGTAATGAAACTGTTTGCGGCGTATCGGTAGCACTTTCCGCGGCCCAGACCACAGATCGTAGTTTACCGTCTTCGGAGCCTCGACCGGAGCCTCAACCTTCCCGATCGACTTACGCGGCTTGTAACAAAACCCTCTGGCCAAAGTTAACTGCCCAAGGTTCCCCTCCTTTAGCCAGGCAAAGGCGTCGGCCCAGCAGGTCTCCGACCGGCGCTGAAATCCGTGTTGAATTACCGTCCCATACTTCGCTTGTCCATCAGCCAACTTCTGACCTTCCCAGACATTGTGGGAAACTGGCTTCTCCGTGTAAGCGTCTTTCCCATTTGCGGCTGCAGTCAATGCAATCACGGTGTGGGTATGGTTTGTCGTTGCAATACAAACCGCATCAACGCTCTTGTCCTCGCACACTTTCCGATAGTCTGAATAGGTCTTCAAACCCGTAATCTTATGGCGCTTTTCCATCTCCACCACCCGACGCTTTAGCTGATCAGAATCGATGTCGCACAAGCCAACGAGACGAGCCTTTTTATGGGAAATCACCGCGTTGATATGGTTCGAGCCACGGCCTTTGACACCAATCACCACTACGCGAAGTTCGCCGTTAGAGCCTACCGCTTTGGCGAAGGGAGAAAGAAGGGAATAAGTGCCCGCAAAGGCCGAAGATCTGAGAAGCTTACGACGATTCATAATTTGGCATACAACTACGAAGACAAAGAGGTCAGCTTGTCATCATTTTGGCGCTGCACTGGTTTTGTTCCAATAGATAACAACATTCTTTGTCGCCCGCCCCGCAGCGACCAAATCAAGGTCACCATCTCCGTCGAGGTCGGCTGCCTTCATGTCCTCGCAAGCCATCGTATTATCATCAATCACAGCATGCTGTTTCCACTCGCTACCATCCTTATTGGTCGGCACATAGAGACGAATTCCGACTTTCTTGTCTTCCCCCGTTTTTTGACGCCAGCCTGCCGCCACCTGATCATAGCCAAGGCCCAAAAAATCTCCTGTTACCAAGGCATGTCCCTGGCTCAAGCCATCATCAATCACAACCCGATTTTGTGACCAAAGCCCACTCTTAGCCTCGGGATTGATCACCACTTCGTTCCCGTGTATCGGCTCAATAGAGGTAATGAACCGTTTCCCATTCGGAAGCTTGCCAAGCCGCACTTCACCCGCGCCTTTCTCGGTCATCTGGCGCGCGGTCCACTGATTTTTCCCTCCCGGATAAAGTAAATGCACTCCTTCTTTGCATGCCACCAGAATACTCTCATTTTCCGAACGATCCCACCTAACTGGATCAAAGTTGTGTGCCAAATGAAACCCCTTGTGAATGAGAAAAGTCTTCCAGTCTTTCTCCGGACGATACCCTAAAAAATTAATCCCTTCGCCTTCTCCACTCACATTCCCGGGACCATGCAATGGCAACACCGCGAGGAAATTTTTACCCCCCTTTTCTCCGACCCAATGCATCCGGTGAACCGTCGGCTCACGATGCAATTCCGTTACACCTCGCTTCGCAAAACAATCCGCCGACCCATTGAGCGAGAACACGGCGCCACTCGTTTTGGTATCGCCCGGATTCCATTCCGCGCCCACCGCAATCTCCGCCTTGTTGTCGCCATCCAAATCCTTCGCACAAAGGCAGACATGATCTTTCTTTGTCAGTTTCCCGGTAAGCTCGCGCATCTCCCAATTAGGACCCCGGTATGCAACCGTCCGATCCGAGTCAGCCAACAAAATATCCACCTTCCCATCTCCATCAAGATCCGCCACCGCCAGTCCATAGCCCACCGTGATCTTATCATCAATCTCCTGTGCTTCAAAAGCTGCTTCCGGCAAAGCAAATCCCGAAAGGACCAAACCGGCTGATAACGATGCGACTTTTATCATCGCTCCATTTATCACAATCCACTTCGTAGCTAAACGAATTTCGAGATCTCTCTATTTATCCGTATGATTTCCAAACAAAAAACCCGACTGAAATCAGCCGGGTTGTCTAAAAGGAGACGAATTAAATTCGAAAATCCCATTAATTATTCACCAATTTCAAGCTCCTCAGCCTCGTCCTCCATACCGTAAACGACTTCAAGTTTGCCAACCATTTCCATCATTTGCCGAATATTCAGCGCCTCCAGAACGGATCCGATGTCTTCTGCATCAGGATTTTCAGCCATCATTTGAAACATTTTTTGGCCAATTGCTTGGGCCTTCCCTTCAAAGTCTTCTTTGATTGCCTTCATAGCCTCCTTTTCTTCGTCGGTCGGAGGATCAAGAGCCTCCGCCGCCGCGAGGACTTCTTTCAAAGTTGTAGTAGCTCCTTCCATCGTTTTCCCAAAAGCCTCGGCCGATTTCACATCAGTGACGGAACCCATGCCATCCATGATGCTCATCATTGCTTCAGAAAATTTTGCTCCAAGCTCAGTATGGGTCGATGCTTGGGAAGTCTTGGCAGGCTCGGGTGCGGGTGCCACCTCTGGCTCGGGTGCGGGCTCAGCTGGTTCTTCGGCAGCTGGTTCTTCGGCAGCTGGTTCTTCGGCAGCTGGTTCTTCGGCAGCTGGTTCTTCGGCAGCTG
>MDTC01193367.1_pt1 | contig 12908 bp, 10 predicted proteins | sample 811181 | NCBI WGS metagenome assembly MDTC01 (sample SAMN05326644, study PRJNA326480) | marine metagenome | isolation source: seawater | place: Pacific Ocean: North | collected 2011 | reverse complement strand
GAGGGTTTTCTCGCCCAACCACTGCATGAGTTCCTCACCAACCACGGCTGCGCCTTCGGCGAAGCTAATGTTCTCATCATGCCCGTCCACGGCTTTCGTAGATGGGGTGAACAGCGGTTCTGCTAAGCGGTCTGAGTTGCGCAACCCGGCTGGCAATTCGATACCACAGACCGCGCCACTGTTTTGGTAGTCCTTCCAGCCGCTGCCGGTAATGTAGCCCCGAGCAATGCATTCGATAGGCACTACTTCCGTTTTGCGGCATAGCATGATGCGACCGCTGAGTGCTTGCTGCTGAGCGTTTGTTAGGCCGGGCACATCGGCAACATCGGTGCTGAGCAAGTGATGATTAATGACACCGGCAAAATGATCGAACCAGAACTTTGAAATTTGCGTCAGCACCACGCCCTTGCCTGGCAAGCCGTTTTGCATCACCACATCGAAGGCACTGATGCGGTCGGTGGCAATAATCAACAAGGCTTCGTCACCGGATGCCAGCGTCACGTCATAAAGATCGCGTACCTTGCCTGTGCGTTTGTTCGGTAGCGCTAAATCGGTAGCTAATAGAGCATCGGCCATGAATCTCTTCCCCTAGTTAATTACTTGGTTGTGTAGGCAGCTTCATTTGCGTTCACTGCCACAGGAAGCCAGCAACTTTAAGCGGTGTTGCCGCCATCTGCAAAGTATGTGGAACCAGTAACGAACTGACTTTCGTCGCTGGCCAGAAACAGCATGATATTGGCGATATCTTCTGGCTCAGCGTAGCGCTGCATAGGAATACTCGCCGCCATGGCCTGCTGGGCAGCAGCCGGGTCATCAGGCAGCATGCCTGCTTCAATAGACCGCATCATGCGGGTTTGCGCTTGGGAGGGATTTACGGTGTTAACCCGAATACCCTCTGCCGCAAACTCTCGCGCCGCCGAGCGCATTAAACCGATTACCGCATGTTTGCTGGTGGCATACGGTGCCATGCGCGGCGCACCACGTACGCCAGCAATACTGGAGGTAATAATAATGCTGCCGCCACCGCGCAAACGCATGGCTGGCACTGCTGCACGCACAGCCAGAAAGGGGCCTTTTACATTCACGGCCATTACCCGATCGAAGCGCGCCTCGTCGTAGTCAAGGATGGATGCCACATCGCCCTCAATACCCGCATTGGCCAAGAAAATATCCACGCCGCCATAGCGCTCAGCGGCGGTTTCCACCATACGCGCGTTGTCATCGGCAGCTGTAACATCGCCGACTAGATAGCTCACCTGATTGCCGCCAATTTGAGCACATGCGTCGGCCAAGGCTTGCTCATGCAAATCGACCAGCAGCACCTGTGCCCCTTCCGCAGCAAAGCGTTTGCCCGCCGCCAGCCCGATACCCCCTGCACCACCGGTAATGATGGCAACCTTGCCTGCCAATCGACTCATGAATTACGCCTATCTTGCAAAAGCTTCGTCCAAATCTGCCAATAAATCCCGAATATCCTCAATGCCGCTGGAAATGCGAATCAGCGATTCGTCAATGCCCATGCTAGCCCGACGCTCCGCACCCATTTCAAAATAAATGGTATGGGCCACCGGTATGGCCAAGGTTCGGTTATCGCCGAGGTTGCTGGACTTCACGATTACCTGCAGACGATTGAGAAATTGCCACAAATCCACTTCGGGCTGCAGCTCGAAACTGAACAACCCGCCATAGGCTCGGAACAGGTCTGTAGCCCGGGCGTGTTGCGCATGCTCGGAAAGGCCCGGGTAATAGACTTTTTTCACTTGGGGGTGATTGCTCAAGTAATGACACATGGCCATGGCGTTATCGCTTTGGCGCTGCACGCGCAATGCCAATGTTTCCGCGCCCATGGCAATATGATGGGCGGCCTCTGGCCCAAGGCTGGCACCAAAGTCGCGCAGGCCTTTCTTTTTTATCTGAGTAATTCCCCACTTCTGCGGCTCGCCACGCTGATATTCAGGGTAGATGTTGGTGAAATTAGACCAGTCGTAACTGCCCATCTCGGTTACCACGCCACCCAGCGCGTTGCCGTGGCCGCCAATGTATTTGGTCAGGCTGTTTACCACTAGGCTCGCGCCCACGGTCTTAGGCTGAAACAGATAGGGTGATGTCATGGTGTTGTCGACCACATAGACGAGTCCGCGCTGGGCACAAAACTTGCCAATGCCCTGCAAGTCGGCTATCTGAGTGCGCGGGTTGGCAATGGTCTCGACAAAGACCATCTTTGTTTTCTCGGTAACCGCTGCGGCTACCGCCGCTACCGAAGTGGCATCAACAAAGTTGACGCCAATACCCATCTTGTCGAAGGTGTTAAAAAGGCTGTTGGTGTTACCGAAGAGAAAGGCGCTGGAAACCAAATGATCGCCAGCGCGCAGCAACGAGAACATTGTGGTTCCAATGGCCGCCATGCCGGTAGCAAAACAAACGCTGGCGATGCCGTCTTCCATCACCGTCATTTTCGATTCAAGCGCGGTGATGGTGGGGTTCACCTGACGGCCATAGCTGTAGCCGCTTTTTTCGCCCTGAAATACCGCCGCTAGCTCCTTGGCATCTGCATAACCGTAGGCCACATTGGCGTGAATCGGCTTGTGCAAGGAGCCGTGTTCTATCGCATCCTGCCGGTCGTTATGCACGATCTTTGTGGTAAATCCTTTCACCAGCGAGTCCATGAGAATTGGGATGGGAATACTATACGGCTAACCGAAGCATTACGCTTGCGATCAACGGATCTTTCACTCCTACTGTGATGCATACCACCCGCATTGGTTTAACTTTCGGCCTCCGACACCTGCGCTGCGGCCTGCAGTTCTTTGGCAAAAGATCCGGCCGCAAGCACCTTGGTCATTTGTGCTGCATCGCAGGGCTCACTGAACAGAAAGCCCTGAGCCTGATCGCAGGCTTGCTGACGCAGGTATTCAATTTGCGCTGGGTACTCAACACCTTCGGCGATCAATGTCAGTCCCAGACCCTTGGCCATGGCGATAACCACGTCGGCCAAAGTCACACCGGCCTTGGCATCGCGAGAGGTTTGAATATCCTGAATAAAGGTCTGATCAATTTTCAGCACATCTACCGGAAACTGTCGCAAATAGGTAACCGACGAATAGCCCTTGCCAAAATCATCGATAGCCACTTTCACCCCACGATTGCGCAGAGCCTGAATGTTCGCCGCTGCCAGTTCTACCTGCCGCACTAGAGCTTGCTCGGTAAGTTCGATCTTCAGTCTGTCGAAAGGATACTCCGCCGCCACGCATAGGGCTTCAATGCTGCGTAAGAAACCCCGGCTTTCAATTTGTGCGGCGGAGCTGTTCAGCGGCAAAGTAATGTCGTGTCCTTGCTGTCGCCACTCGGCGGCAACCGTCAGCGCCTCAGCCTGCACTCGGGTATCGATTTTGCGCACTAAACCTGCCTGCTCGGCAAGGGCGAGGAAGTCTTTAGGGCCAAGCAACCCTAGGCGCTGATGGTTCCACCGGGCCAATGCCTCTGCGCCAACTACCTTGCCAGTAGCTAAGTCCACCATGGGCTGGTAGTAGGCGGTGAACTCATCCCGACTCAGCGCTTCGCGAAGCTCTTGTTCTAACTGTAGTTGGGAAAAACGCTCGGTGCGCATTGCAGGGTCATAGACCGCACAGCCGCCGGAATCCTGACTTTTGATATGGTACATGGCGGTATCGGCCGCTTCGATAAGACTGTCGATCGTCCTGCCGTGATCCGGGTAGTGGGCCAAACCAAAGCTCGCACCACAGGACAATGTATAGCCTGCCACATCTATTGGCTGCCGCATCAAATCCAAGGCTTGCAGACACAGAGTCGATGCCTCATTTAAGTTGTCCACGGTAGGCAAGAACAAAATGAACTCATCGCCACCAAAGCGGACAAAAATATGCTCAGGGGCCAATGATGCCTTCAGGCGCTGACACAGAGCCGCCAAAAATTCATCGCCAATACGGTGACCTAGGGCATCGTTGACGGTTTTGAAACGATCCAGATCGAAGAACACGAACACAAAGGGTTTGGCCTGCGCCGAAGCCGAGATGGTTTCGATATGTTTTTCTACAGAAGAAATCAGGTTATAGCGGCTGGGCAAACCGGTTAGCGCATCGAAGTTCAACTGATGCAATATGCGCTCTTCTTCTGCCTCACGATGGGTGATGTCCATCAGGCTGAAAAAAAACAGGGAAACCTGCGCTGAGGCGGGCTGTAGCATGTCGACCGAGCCAACACGCAATGCTACCCAGCTAGGGAACTCCCGGCGCTCGCCGCCCTGCAACTTGATGCGCAAGTCTATAGGCCCCAACTGCGCGAAAGACTGCCCAGCCATGGGCGCAATGCGATCGTGCAGAAACTGGCTAAAGTTCTGTTGGTCTGTGACCTGCAGCAGCGATGCGAAGGGCCTGCCCTCTAGCGCCAGCGCACTGATGCCAAAAAGACTTTCGCAGGCATCAGTGGCGAAGTGAATAACCCCATTGACGTCTACGAGCAGCAAAAAATCTGGCCGAGCGCCCATTATGGTATCGCAAATACGCTGCGCATCTGGTGACAGGACTATTGGGTCTGTTCTCAACGCCTGGTTGATCAGATTTATCAGGCGCAACGAATCCGTGCACGGCTGATTTAGAAAGACAGGATCGGTGGGGCGATCAGCCATCTTCGGGTTCCGATTGGATGAAGGGCATTGGCCAAATCGGGAACACCCGAGCCAAGGCGGAAAGGGCTAAGGCGTGCTTCAGTTCACCGCACATTGCCGCATCACGGACCTGCTCCTGGCTCATAAATTCTAGCTTAATAGCCTCGCCTGCACCCAAATCCTGCGGCTTGGTCAGTTCCACATCCGTGGCCAGCCAATGGTGGCAGAGGTGATTATGGAACGCCGGATTAGGCTCCACCGCGCCAAGGTATTGCCAGTTATCGCTTCTGTAGCCCGTTTCTTCCAGCAGCTCGCGCGCCGCAGCGGTTTTGCTGTCCTCGCCAGGATCCACCATGCCGCCGGGGGTTTCTAAGGTGTTGTAGCCCACACCGAAGCGGAACTGGCGAATCATCAGCGAGCGTCCGTGTGTATCCAGTGCGACCACATTGACCCAGTCCACAGATTCCAACACCAAACGGTCAAAGGTTTGGCCATTGCGCGGGTTGCGCAGCGTATCGATGCGCTTTTCAAACAGCATCAGGCCCGCGTCTTCATAGCGCGAGCCGAGGCGCTGCCATGTCAATTCGTCGTCACTCAACTACTTGTCTCTGCTTCATTTTTTGCCGTGCAGCCTTGATGTCCTGGTACTTCATTGCCTCGCTACTTCGCCGCATCGCGGTCTGCACGAAACGGCTGCATACCTTGCTTGCCTAAGGCTGCCGTCCATCGCCGCACATGCTGTTCGGCGCGGACTTGAGTCAATGCATCTTCAACCCGTGCAAAGGTTGCCAAGGTATCCAACGACCGCAATGTGGGATCAATCATCAGCCACTCACCCTGACGCTGCTTGGCCAAGGCTTCGGCGGGCTCTACCCATTCGCCGGTGATGGTTTCTTGGGTATCTGATAACGCCACTTCACCCTCGGGTAGCACGGCCAGAAAAAATCGCGTGTCGAAACGCCGGGGTACCGAGGGTGGTGTTAGCCAATGACTGAAGTACACCAGTCGGTCGGTGGCCATGGTCAGCCCGTAGCTGTCGAGCAGGTCATGCCATGTCAGCTGTTGTTCCAGCAGACGCTGACGGTCAAGTCGCAAGCCCTCACGCTGAGCAGTAGGTATGCCAATAGCACCGATTGCATCCCGTGCTAGCAGTACCCCGCACTCCTCGAAACACTCCCGGGCTACCGCTACCCAGTAACGCAGCCCGCCCTCGTTAACACCTAGCCGCGCACTGGCTTCCTTGTCGAGTAGATCCGGGCATAGTGCTGGCTGCCAGTCCGATGCCTCGACCTTGCCGCCGGGAAACACATGTAAATCGGGGAAATCGCCGCGACCCGGGCGTTTCATCATAAACACCTCAATAGCGGGTTGCGATGCGTCGGGTTTGTCCCGGACGATCATCACCGTCGCCGCAAGGCGGATATTTTCTCTTTGTAAGGGTTCCAAACGCTCTCCTCATTTGTCGCCATCTAAAGCGCCACCCGAAGCCATAGTATGACCGCTGACGCATTAGGGCTCATACTCTTATTTTGCGTCTTATGCCGTTTGCTATTGCGGTGGACTGACCCGGCGCTCTAGCGCGCCGAAGGCTATTTCTACCAAAATTGCCAGCACCGCGGCAGGTATCGCGCCACGTAAAATCATATCGGTGTCGTTCAACGACAGCCCAACAACAATTGGCTCACCCAGGCCGCCTGCGCCAATAAACGCGGCCAAGGTAGCCGTACCAATGCTGATTACCGCAGCGGTGCGTATACCAGCAAAGATAGCTGGCGTTGCCAAGGGCAAGCGCAGATAACGCAGTTGCTCCCACGGCCCTAACCCCAAGGCCATGGAAACCTTAACCAAGGTCGGGTCGGTATTGGCTAAGGCAGTAATGGCATTGCGCACAATGGGCAGCAGTGAATATAGGAACAGCGCGATAATCGCGGGAACAAAACCAATGCCAAATACGGGGATCATCAGCGCCAGCAGGGCTAACGAGGGCACGGTTTGCATCAGGCCGCAAAAATAAACCAGCCCCGCGGCCAGCCGCCGGCGTCGATACACCAGTAAGCTCAGACTCAAACCAATGGAAATTGCCGCCAACAAAGCGGTGCCCGTAAGCTGCAGATGGCGCAAAAAGTGGCCCCAAAGTTCGACGACCCATGCTTGCTGACTCCAAGCTGTCTGTCCGTCCCCACGTTGCAGCTTCGCTACACCAAGTCGCGCCGAGTTGTCACCAATGAACACAGCAGCCACTTCAGCAAAGCCCAATCCCTGAAGTGCTACCTTGGCGTTTAATGCCTGAACCTGCGATTCATTGAGCATGTTATGCAGACCCGCCAAGGCACTGCGTAACTCCAACGAGGCATTAGCCTGCACCAAGGTGGCGGCCCGGTACTCGGGGAAATAGCCCAAATCATCCTGCAAAATTCTTAGCCGATAGCGCTGTAACTCGCCATCGGTGCTGTAGGCGTCTGTGACGTCAATGGCTTGGTCATCCATGGCCTGATACGCAAGAGCATGTTCAATGCCGGTCACCGGCTGACTTAGACCATAGCGTTGAGCAAGACCTGGCCAACCGTCCTCGCGCCGCAAAAACTCATGGCTAAAGGCGAAAGCCAGCTGGGTGCCTTGCAGATCGCCAATACGCTCAAGCCCTAGGGCTGCGGCCTGTGCGTCACGTACTACGACAGCGTAGGTGTTATTGAAGCCATATTCGGACAGCAACTCCAAGCCATCGGCCTGTAGCGCCTGATTGATCTGTTGCCGTGTTGGGTTGCCGGGCAAATTCAGCACCGCTTGGCTGAGGGTACCGGTGTATTCGGGGTATAAATCGATTTCGCCATTTTTCAGTGCTTCGTAGCAGATCAATGTGCCACCCAAGCCGAACTGGCGGGTGACCATATAGCCTTGCGCCTCTAACACTTGGGCGGCAATTTCCGCCAGCAAGTAGCTTTCACCAAAGTTCTTGCTGCCCACAACCACGGCGCGGTTTTCCTCACTAGTCTGACCAGCCTGCACACCGGTCCAGCACAGCAATAAACACAATAACCACAGTCCCTTGCTCATGACAGTTGACTCTCGATTAAGCGCTCAGCATAGGGGCTTGCCGGATGCGCCAACACCTCTGCTGGCGCGCCACTTTGCACTACTTCGCCTGCATCGAGTATGACCATGAATTCAGCGAGTCGTTTCGCTTCGCGCAGATCGTGGGTCACCAACACCGTAGTCGCTGATGTTGTTTCGCGGACCTGCTCAAAACTTTCGTAAAGGCCCAAACGGGTTATGGGGTCCACTGCAGAGAACGGTTCGTCGAGTAATAATATGGGCGGTTGCAACATCAGCGCGCGACAGATACCCAAACGCTGCTGCTGCCCGCCGGAAAGCTGACGCGGCAGGCGTGTCGCTACATCGGCAGCTAGGCCGACCGCGCGCAGTAATTCATCAAAGCGCGCCTGCATGCGCGGCTCAGGCCAGCCTTCGAGTTGTGCAACCAAGGTGACATTCTGCTGGGCGGTTAAGTGCGGAAACAAACCGGCACCCTGCACCGCGTAGCCAATACCGCGGCGAAACACTTCTAAACCCTGTGTCGGCACTTGCTGTCCAAACACTTCAACCCCACCCGTATCAGGCTTTTCTAGGCCATTGATCATTTGCAGTAGAGTGGTTTTGCCACTGCCACTGGTGCCGACAATGGCGGTGGTTTGATCCTTGGGCAGACTCAGGGTCAGGCCGCAAAACACGTCGAGGCTGCCAAAGGACTTGGCAACATCATTAAAGGCGACGGCCACGTCGGGCTGTTGTTTTTCTGCTGACAAGGGTTAGGCCAACCCGTACTTGGTTTTCAGTTCGGCGCCATATTGGCCCAGTTCGCCGAGAATGCGCTGTTTGTTGTCACTGAGATTTTCTGCCGCTAGTTCGGCCAAACGCTGGTCAAACCCGGCTAGGTTGAGCCAGTCACCCTCCCCTGCAAGTTTGTCTTTCACGTACTCATGCCAAGCGGCGCTTTCATCCGCTGAAATTAGGTGCGCAAAGGACCGTGCTTTCATACGCGCTGCCAGGGTTGGCAAGCGACCATCGCGGAAGTCCATGGTGGAAAATCCGCCAGCAGCAATCTCCTGATACAGATGCTTGGCGCGGGCCTTGTCTTCATCCTGCAAAAACGCGCCGTAGAGTGCGGCGTCTGGATCATGCTCTGGCGGTGGTCCATCTTGAACATAGGCGCGCCGTATCTTTTGCGCCAGCGCTGGTTGTTTTAGCCGCCGCCAACGCTCCTTAATCTCGCGCTTGGACAGCCCCAGCGTTTGCAAATTTTCTTCGGTTAACACCTCAAAGGGCGCTACAAAAGGACTGCGATTCACTTTGACTTCGCGCAGCGGCGCCCGAGTTTCACCCTTTGGCACAAACAGCTTGCTGCGTATTTCGTCTTCAGACCAGTCGAGCAGGCATTCGACCTCTTGACCAAGATCCGCCACCACAACCGAATTGGTGTTACTGGGGTGGCGGGTAAGAGAAATGATCGGCGCGACGTTGTAGCGCTCTTTGCCATACATGGCCGAGACATGCGCGCAGAGCCGAGTACCGAAAGGCTCTAGCAACGGCTTGACATTCTTTTTCTGCCGCAGGCTGTAGTAGTACTCGAATAGCTTGGGTTGCTTGGCCTTAAGCAGCCGCGCCATACCAATGGTGGCGTGCACGTCGGACATAGCGTCATGCGCCTGCCCATGATCGATGCCATTGGCCTTGGTCAGTTCTTCCAGTTTGTAAACGGCTTCGCCGTCTGCATTGGTTGGCCACGCGATGCCGTCGCGGCGCAGGGCCCCTGCCGCACGTACCAGATCAACCATATCCCAGCGCGTGTTGCCGTCGCGATACTCCCGCGCATAGGGGTCTTGCAGATGCCGGTAGAGGGCGTAGCGAATGAATTCATCGTCAAAACGCAGTGAGTTATAGCCCAGGGCACAGGTGCCGGGTACGCTAAATTCCTGCATGATTTTTTCTAGGGCCTGAAACTCACTGATGCCTGCCTCGGCCAGTTTCGACGGCGTAATGCCGGTAACTAAGGAGGCATCTGGGTTGGGCAGCACATCGTCGGGCAGGCACACAAAAAAACACAGTTCTTCGCCAATGGGGTTTAAATCCAAGTCCGTGCGGATGCCAGCGAACTGGACAATACGATCCCATTTCGGGTTAGTTCCCGTGGTCTCAAGATCGTACCAATAGAAAGTGTCCGCCATGTTCGCTAACCTCACCAGCAATGCCAAAACCATACCCTAATCCGCGCGCGCTGGCCTTGTACTTAGGCCCGCTGATTGCGCTATCTGCGTTTTTTGCGCTGTGGCACACAGGTGGCAACTATGCGGCCGCCGTCACCTTGGGGGTTACCACTTGGGTGGTTATTTGGTGGATCTTTGAACCCATTGCCATACCTGCAACTTCGCTGCTGCCAATGGCCCTGCTGCCGCTGTTTGGCATCATCTCGCCGAAAGAACTTGGCGCAGCCTATGGTAACCCGCTGGTGCTACTGATGATGGGCGGCTTCCTGCTTGCCTCGGCACTAGAACGCAGCGGTGCGCATCGGCGCATTGCCCTGTATCTGGTCCGCGCATTCGGCGGCAACAATTCGCGGCGTCTGGTTTTTGGCTTTATGTGTGCTAGCGCTTTTTTAAGCATGTGGATTTCCAACACCTCTACCACCCTGATGCTGCTACCTGTTGCCCTTGCAGCCCTAGAAAAATCTGAGGACCCGCATTTGGCTGGGCCCTTGTTGCTGGGCATCGCCTACGCCGCCAGCATCGGTGGCATTGGCACGCCCATTGGCACACCGCCCAACATGGTGTTTATGGGTGTTTATACCGAGGTTACCGGGTCCGCTATCGCTTTCGGCCAGTGGATGCTCTGGGCCTTGCCCGTGGTGCTGATAATGCTGCCCATTGCCGGCTTTTGGATCACCCGCGGCGTGTCCAAACGAGGCGGTGTAGCGCTGCCGGAAAGCGGCGAGTGGAGCAGTGGAGAACGTCGTGTACTGACGGTTTTTTCCATCACTGCTGCACTTTGGATCACCCGTAAAGGACCGTGGGGCGGCTGGAGTGAATGGTTCGGCCTGCCCTATGCCAATGACGCCATGATCGCATTTCTGGCGGTGGTTGCCCTGTTTGTTATTCCAAGCGGCGAGACTCGCGACGACGGTGAGCCTGAGCGCCTACTCGATTGGCAGACTGCCGAGCGCATCCCTTGGGGCATGCTGCTGTTATTTGGTGCCGGTATAACCATTGCTACTGGCTTCACCAACTCGGGGCTGAGCACCAGTATTGGTCAGTCTCTAGAGCAGTTATCGACGTTGCCCCTGCTGCTAATGATCGCCACTATTTGTCTGGCGGTAACCTTTCTTACCGAGGTCACCAGCAATATGGCCACTACTACCCTGCTAATGCCCATTCTAGCCGCTGCGGCCATGGGCGCAGGCACGGATCCAGCGCTGTTTATGATACCCGCTGCCATGAGCGCCTCATGCGCCTTTATGCTGCCGGTGGCGACACCACCAAATGTGATTACCTTCGCCACCGGACGCTTCTCCATTCAGACCATGGTACGTGAGGGTGTGGTGCTGAATTTGGTTGGCGTTGTCGTGATCAGTACTGCAGGAGTGCTACTGCTCGGCAATCTTTGACGACTGCATCATAAAAGTGCCATTACGGTGCTTGCTGGTGAAAACGGCTAATGCCAACATGCTCCGGTCTTATTTTGAGTCACTGCTCATGCATGTTGTTAAGGGCGTTTTGGCCTCACTTTCGATCACCATCGCCACTCTGGCCGTTTGCATGGTGCTCTTTATTTGGGTAATCGAGCGCTTTGTTGTTAGCGCCAAACGCAAGCATGCGGTAAGCCAGCGCATGGACCGCATTATCATATGGTGGACTAGTGCCAATCGCTGGATGATCAAACGCCTTAATCTTGTCACGCCTGAGGTCTCTTGGCGTGGGCGCGAGCATTTGTCGCCCCAGCAATGGTATTTGGTGGTATGCAACCATCAGACTTGGGCAGACATCTTGCTGCTGCAAACCTATCTTCTCGACGACATCCCGCCACTTAAGTTTTTCACTAAGTCTCAGCTCATTTGGCTCCCCCTCGTTGGTCTTGCCATGTATGTACTTGGCTTTCCTTACGTGAAGCGGGTGAGTCGTGAGCAGATCAAGAAAAATCCGCAGATGCGCAACGCCGATAAAGACAACGTGATGAAGGCCTGTGAGGGATTCAAAAACCATCCAACGAGCATTTTGAATTTTGTCGAGGGCACTCGCCGCACACCAGAAAAACATCAGCGCAGCGGTGGCGGCTTCCAACATCTGCTAAAACCCAAGCCCGGTGGTATCAACTACATAATTGATGGCATGGGTTCTGGTCTCAACGGTTTGGTCGACGTTACCTTGGTTTATCCAGACGGTGTGCCTACCTTTTGGGATTTTCTGCAGGGTAAATGCCCGCGAGTGATATTCGACACGCGGTTCCGCAAGCTGCCTGAATTTACCAACGCGCGAGAAGACGAGACCCAGCGCAAAGCGCAAATTGCCCAATGGGTACAAGGAATGTGGGAAGACAAGGACGCGTTCATCACAGACACGATGCAGCGTACTACTGGCTAACGGCTGCCGGTGTTGGGCTCAGCGCACCAGTACTCTGAATGCGTGCAAGCTCTCTCTCCAGCATCACAATGCGCCTATTAGAGGCAATACGGAAAGCGTCAAAGGCGAGCAATGCCTCCGCATTTTCCGCTACCAGCGGCGACAAGTTGGCCTCGATCTTCGCTAAGTTCTGTGTGGCTAGGTTGGCTTTATCTACCAGCTCGCGTTGCGATCGCACCATTTGCTGTAGCTGCAGTTCAAGACTGGTGACCTGATCAATCAGCTGCTGCTGAGCTTTTAACGCCGTCTCATGACGACCTGTGGCCGCAATCAGGTCGCGGTTGCTGGCACGCACCCCATTAAGGGTACCGCTGAGAGTCTTTAGCTGAGCTTGGTTTTCTTTAATCCAGTCTCGATTGCGCTCGTTGGCAATAGCCCACAGCTTACGAATTTCTGATTCCCACAGGTTGATTTGCTGCTTGGTGTCTTGGCCTTCCTGACTCATGGCGTTATCGGTAGCAGAGAGCCGTTGCTCTAACACCAAAAGACGCTTATTCGAGTCATCTAAGCGAGATTGCTCGGCTACCAGCAGCTGTTGTTGGTTGGCAATAAACCAACCTGCTCCGGCCAAGCCCGCAACCATCAAGGCCATAAGTACAGTGGTGCCCATGCCGCTG
>MDTC01078384.1_pt1 | contig 12910 bp, 4 predicted proteins | sample 811181 | NCBI WGS metagenome assembly MDTC01 (sample SAMN05326644, study PRJNA326480) | marine metagenome | isolation source: seawater | place: Pacific Ocean: North | collected 2011 | reverse complement strand
GTCATTGTGGTGGTGAGTTTTGCGCTGCTCGCGCTCAGTCGGGCGCCGATGATCCCTTTGGTTGACGCTCTGACCGTCGCGGCCCTTGACCAAGGAGCCGCTGAGTATGGTCGCGTCAGGATGTGGGGCTCGGTTTGTTTTGCGGCAATGGTGTTTGGCGTTGGCACTCAGATCGACCAGGTCGTCGACACGCCGCTATTGATTAACGCCTTATTGCTGAGTTTGTGCGCCCTGTGGACGTGGTCGTTGCCTCAAGCCAAGTTCCAGGCTCGATTGGCTGGGTTTAGTGAATTACGATCTGTATTTAAGGACAAAAAAGTCGCCGCAGTAATCGGTTTGGGCGGCCTTCTGGGCACGATGCACGCTGCCTACGATTTCTTGTTTTCGCTGTACATGGCCGAGCTTGGCGCTCCCACATCGTATGCTACAGCGGCTTTCATCGGCGGGTTGACCGTTGAGGTGACGGTGATGGGTCTGTCTGGCTGGTTGCTCCGGCGTATTGGAGCAGTGGGCATGATGCGCTTGGCCATTTGGGTTTGCATTCCACGCTTTTTGATAACAGGTGCTGTTGAGGACCCTCTGCTGATTACGGCCGTGCAGTTCACCCATGGCGTGACCTTTGGCGCCTTTTGGATGGGAGCTATCGCTTGGCTCAGCGATAACGTGCCAGAGCAGGCTCGAAATTCTGCCCAGTCTGCTTTGATGGCCTCTGCGGCCGGGCTTGGCCCTTTGGTGATGCTCTTGAGTGCAACGACCTTAGAGGGGACCGGTGCGCTCCGCGGCCTCTTTTTGTTGGCTGCAGGCGTCGCCGTCGTCGCCGCGTTTTGGGTCCAGGTCGCTTTTAAAAGCCCAAAAGGTGAGAGTAAAAACCCACTAAATATTTAATATTATTGTGTTTTTATTTTTTATTTGTTATTGAAAAACTGTGTGCTCGAGTTGCAAAAAGCCTCAGAATATTGCACTGATACCTGTAACGTCGCGGTTTTTGTCCGTTGAAGGGCCTAAAATCCGCTGGCAGGAGGATGCTATGAGGGCAATGTCTCGTTATTTTTCATCGCTACTGGTCGTCTCTTTCACCACTTCAACGCTATTATTTGCAGGTTGTGGAGAGGCTCCCGTTGATGATGAGCAATCGAGCGATACCGTGTCGCAAGGGGAAACCTCTGGATCAGAGGACACATCGGTTGTCGATGACACCTCGACCGGCCAGGACACCACATCGGCTGATAGCTCTAACTTCGACACCACCGCCTCAGACAGCAGCACCGAGCAGGACGCCTCGAGCCCTGACGCTGCTCCTACCTGCCCTGGAGCGCCTGGCTGTGAATGTAAAGAAGATAGTGAATGCTCATCTGGACCTTGTGTGCTCGGCGCGGATGGCAAATCGAGTTGTGCGGTCCCTTGTGATGACAAAGACACCTGTGAAAACGGGGTTTGCACCGACTTGGCGAGCGCGAAATTCTGCGTCGACCCATTTGTAGCGACCTGTTCACCCTGCCTGACCAACGCGCACTGCGACGTGCCTGGCGCTACCGATGGTGCTTGTGTTGATCGCGGCGCTACCGGAAGTTTTTGCTCGACGGCATGCGCGGTTGATGGGGATTGTGCTGAAGGGTACGCCTGCGTTGACAGCAAGGACGTCGCTGGCAAAGAGGCCAAGCGTTGCCTGCCAAACCAAGACGCTGAGTGTACCTGCAACGGCTGGGCTAAGCTCAAAGCGCTGACGACCAGTTGTTACGCTGATGGGCTTCCTGGCTGCGAAGCAACCCGAAGCTGCGAAGACAAAGGGTTGAGCGCATGCGAGCCGGCAACTCCCCAGGCTGAGACCTGCGACGGTGTAGACCAAGATTGCGACGGCACCGCTGACAATGGCTCGCTCTGCGATGACGGCAACCCATGTACTCAAGATGCCTGCGGCGGTCCAGCTGGCTGTACGGTAACCAATGATGACAGCGCCAATTGTGATGACGGCGATGCGTGCACCAAAGATGACAAATGTGAGTCCGGTGCGTGTGTTGGCCCTGCGGTGCAGTGCGACGACAACAACGTATGCACTGACGATAGCTGTGACAAAGCCAAGGGCTGTGTGAACTTGGCCAACAAGGTGACCTGCGATGATGCGGACGCTTGTACGGAAAACGAGATGTGCTCCGGCGGGTCTTGTGTTGGTAGCAAGGTTGGCTGCGATGACAACAACATCTGTACAGACGACAGCTGTGATCCCGCCAAAGGCTGCGCCAATCTACCCAATACGGTCACTTGCACCGATGGCGACGCGTGCACCATAGACACATGCAAAGACACCAAATGCATCTCGACGGCCAAAAACTGTGACGATGGCAACATTTGCACTACTGAATTTTGTGAGAAATCCAAAGGCTGTCAGTTTCTCAAAAATGCGTTGCCTTGTACCGATGGCGACGCCTGCACTAGCGACGACACCTGCAAAGATGGTCAATGCAGCCTAAGCAATCCGAAAAACTGTGATGACAACAATGCATGCACTACTGACTCTTGCGACAAGAAGACGGGCACGTGCTCGAACACTGCAGTCAAAGACGGTGAAAAGTGTGACGATGGCAACGATTGCACCCTAAACGACGCCTGCGATAAGGGCTCCTGCAAGGGCAAAGACAAGACCTGCGATGACGGCAACCCCTGTACGCTGGATGTCTGCGTAGCGGGCACAGGCTGCGATGCAGTCGAGGTCGGATGCGATGATGACAACATTTGTACGACCGAGCCCGAGCTTTGTGACCCGAAGGTTGGTTGTGGTCTGCCTAAGGCAGTCAGCCCTTGCAATCAGAACAAGGTGAAATTTCCATACCAGGTCGGTTTCAAATGCGGCAGCGAAGCCTCGCAGGCGTGGACCTTGTCCAAGGGCGCACTCGGTCCTGTCTGGGCGGTTGATAAAACACCGGCCAAACCTCAATCCGAAGTGTTCGACTGCAGTCTGAACTTTAACAATGGCACTGATTTTAACTGCCAGCCTGGCGGCGCCAAGGTAGAGGGCACAGCCACGTCACCTGAGATCGCCATCGTTGGGGCGCTATCACCCGCGCTTACCTTCAACTACGCGGGTGATTGGGAGTCCAACACCTATGACGATCTGGTCGTTGAGGTCGTCGACGTCGTGTCCAAGCAGGCGACCCAGTTGGCTACCTTAAATGGGAGCGCGACCTGGAAACCGATGAGCTACGATCTCAAGGCCTTCATCGGCAAAACGATTCAGATTCGCTTTACCTTCAAGACCACAGATTGCGTTCAAAATGACGGTATCGGTCCCTTCATCGATGCGTTGTCGGTCAGCGATGTGCACTGTTCCTTTGCGGGCTGTGATGATGGCGATGCGTGCACCAAAGGTGTCTGCGATGTGCAGACCGGCAAATGCACCAACTCACCAAATCTTGGTGCGCCCTGTGATGATGGCAACCCGTGTAGCAACTCCTTTTGCGACAAGGATGGCAAGTGTGCTGGCACTCCTTGGGTTGGTAAGGCCTGTGACGACGGCAACGAATGCACCAAAGATTCTTGCGACGATAAGGGCGCCTGCGTTGGTACTCCATTGCTTGGAGCCACCTGTGACGACGGCAACGAATGCACCATGAAAGACGCCTGTGACAAAGACGCCAAGTGCCAAGGCAGCGTCTCTGGGGGCAAAAGTTGCGACGATGGACAGGTTTGCACTGGGCCAGATAAGTGCGATCTCTCTGCGAAGTGCGTTGGAGCTCCGGCCAAAGGCAAGGCCTGCGACGACGAAGACGCCTGTACAAGCAGTGATGTTTGTGATGAAAAAGCTCAATGTGCGGGCGTCACGAAATGCGACGACGGCAACGCTTGCACCAATGATTCGTGTGACCCCGTAAATGGGTTTTGTAAGTTTGCGACCAACACAGATCTCTGCAGCGACGGCAACGCATGTTCGCTAGGGGACAAATGCAAAGACGGCATCTGCTTCGCTGGTGACAAAACCAATTGTGACGACGGCAACGCTTGCACCGCTGATCTCTGCGACACCAAATCAGGACTCTGTACTCATAATGTGATTCAAGGTTGCAAGATTACCTGCAAGAGTGACTCCGATTGCGCAGACACAGACCTTTGCACTGCGAACACCTGCGATGTGAAAACTGGATCCTGTAACATTGCACCAGCCAAAGATGGGACCGTCTGTGGTGTCGGATCTACCTGCCTTAAAGGAGGGTGCGCACCCGTTAACCCGGTTGATGGTTGGGCAGTCAAACTCAGCGCCTACAGCAACGGTAACTTCCACTGTGCCCTGCTCAAGAACAAGAGCGTGGCTTGCTGGGGCCGCAATAACTATGGGCAGCTCGGCGATGGGACCAATCTTACCAGCGGCAAGCCAGTCGCGGTTAAAGATTTGAAAAACATCATCGACATCTCGGCGGGCTATCAACACGCGTGCGCGGTCGATCAGCAAGGCAAAATCTATTGCTGGGGTTACAACAGCTCTTACCAACTGGGCGAGGGCACGACGACCAGTTCAAAAGTGCCTGTGACCGCCGCCAAAGGGATCACCGACGCGATCGCAGTCAGTGCTGGATACAACCACACCTGTGCGTTGCGCAAAGACAAGACGGTGGTCTGTTGGGGCAATAACAGCGATGGACAGTCCGGAGGTAGCGATAGCGGTACGATTGCCAAGATCGAAGGGATGTCGAATGTGGTGAGCATTTTCACGGCCCTCAACCTGTCGTGTGCCATTCGCTCCGATGGCAGCAAGTGGTGTTGGGGACGTAACGACAATTTGATCGCCAAAGCTCCGGAAACATTTAGCTTTTCGAGTCCAGTTCGTGACAGCCGAACTTCGAAGTGGTCCTCGGCTTTCGTCGGCAACCGCACCATCTGCGGCATCACCTTCAAGGGCGTCGCTGAGTGCATCGGCAACAACGGGTACAATCAGCTTGGGGTCAATACAAGCTCTCCAACACCCGGATACGTCAACCCGAAGGGCTTGCCTTCTGTAATCGGATACAGCGGCGGTCTCAGCCATGGCGTTTGGCTCTCGAACGATGGAGTGGCCTACTCGGTTGGCCGAAACCAATATGGACAGTTGGGCGACGGCACCAAAGTCTCCAAAAGCATCCCAAGCCCCATGGATTGGGTGAGCAATATCGTGCAAGTCAGCGCTTCGTACTACCGCACTTGCGTGCTTAGAGCAGATGGTTCGGTGTGGTGTACAGGTTCCAACCTTTACGGATCCCTGGGTGGGGGCTCCACAAGCACAACGGGCCAAAAGACCCGACTGACGCACGTCGCTGACGGCGCTTGTCAAACCGACGCGTTCTGTAAAGACGACAATACTTGTACAAAGCAGCAGTGCAGTCTTTCCACAGGGCTCTGCTCAATGACCGTTAACACGAACGTGTTCTGCGATGATGGCGACAAGTGCACGTCGAACGGAAAATGTGACAAAGACGGCATCTGCCAAGAGACAGCGAAAGTCTGCGATGACGGCAACCCATGCACCATCGAAGAGGCTTGTGAAGGCGGAAAATGCTTCGTCGTAAAGAACGCCAACTGTGACGATGGCAATCCTTGCACCACAGACGCTTGCGACACCAAGAACGGCAACTGCACGCACAGCAAGGTCGCGCCCTGTGTGGTCAAATGTACCGATGATGCTGGATGTAGCGACAACCAAGTGTGCACCGCTGACAAATGTGTCAACGGGCTGTGCCAGTGGACTCCCGGCAATGAAGGCGCGATCTGCGGGCTAAGCAAGGTGTGCACCGCCGGCGCTTGCAAGTCGCTGCAGATTACAGGCTTCGCGACGCAGATCGCTCAGCATCCCAACGCACGTCACGCGTGTGTACTCCGACCAAAGGGAACGGTGAGTTGCTGGGGCTACAACAACAACGGTCAGTTGGGCAATGGTCTAAAGACCAGCAGCTCCGTGCCTGTTGCTGTGCAAAAGGTCACAAACGCGACCGCCGTGGCTGTCGGCTACTTGCACAGTTGTGCAATCGTCACCGGCGGCAAGGTGATGTGTTGGGGTGACAACTTGTATGGCCAGCTTGGAAATGGCTCGACGACCGACTCGACCTCACCTGTAGAGGTCAAAGGACTAAGCGGAGCGGTCACCCTCGCGATGACGAACTACAGCACGTGCGCAGTCAATCTCCAAGGCGGGGTCAAGTGTTGGGGGCGCAACTCTGACAAAGAGTTGGGTTCGAAGTCATTGACCTCGAGTTCGTCATCCTTGCCGGTCGACGCGAACGTGGCAGATGTGGTCGCCATCGATGGCGGTAACGGTCACTACTGTGCTTTGAGCAAGTTGGGTGAGACCTACTGCTGGGGCTACAATCTATATTCAAATGCGATGACGACTGCTTCCACCGCAGACATCGCCGTGACCAAAGTGACCAAGTTCCCCAAAGCGGTCTCGCTTGGCGTGGGCAACCAGAATACCTGTGTGGTGTCCCTCAAAGGGGAACTGCACTGTATTGGCCAGAACAATAACGGACAGTTGGGTATCGGTTCGAAGACACCGACAGATTCAGCTGCCGATGTGTACGTGGCGAAAGTTAAAGATGTCGCGATGTTCAGCGGTGGTTTAGATCACGCAGTAACCTTGAGTACCAGTGCGACAATCAGCACCTGGGGTGACAATTACTACGGTCAACTCGGCAACGGCACGAAAAGTGCCAGCTCTGCTATCGACCAAACCACGCCAGCTCCTTTGGTGGCTCCGAAGGACAGCATCCAGGTTAGTGCTGGATATCGCTCCACATGCGCTCTGCACAAAACGGGCTCTGTGTGGTGCGTTGGCTATAACCTCTATGGCGCACTTGGAAATGGCAAAACTGCGAACGCTCAGGTTTGGACCCGTGTGGCTGATGGCGCATGTTCGTCCAACGCCGAGTGCAACATGGGCCAGGGCTGTTACGCGAACACGTGTGACATCGTCACCGCCCAATGCAACATCATTCCGACCGTCGGCAAGCTCTGCGATGACGGAGATCCGTGCACCACGGGAGACGCATGCTCCCAGGCTGGCGTTTGTGTTGCGAAACCCAAAGATTGCGATGATGGCAATGGATGTACCTTCGATCCAGTCTGCGAAGCGGGCCAGTGTAAACAACTCGGAAAAGTCAGCTGCGATGACAAGAACCCGTGCACAGTCGATCTATGTGACAGCAAGACTGGCGGCTGCTCCTCGACTCCGATTGCCAACTGCAAATGGACCTGCAAGCAAGATACAGAGTGTGATGACGGCAAGCCTTGCACGAAGGACACGTGTGATCTTGCGCTCGGTGAGTGCAAGCAGATCGCCGGCAATGACGGCGCCGCATGCGGTCTGAGTTCGGTGTGTAAGGCTGGGGCTTGCGGCCCCTTGACCAGCGGATGGGCCAAGCAGGTGGATTCACACAACTACGGCTATCACACCTGCGCGGTCACTACAGGTAAGAAAGTGTTCTGTTGGGGCCGAAATAACTATGGCCAGACCGGTAAAGGCTCGACGTCGACCTCAGAGAAGGTCCCTGTCCAGGTCGCTGGGCTGGCTGGAATCAAGCAAGTCAGCGGCGGGTACTATCACTCTTGTGCCGTTGCAGAGGATGGGGCTCTTTACTGTTGGGGCTACAACTCCGATGGACAGGTTGGCAACAATGCAACTGCCACTGCCTTACAACCAGCATTGGTCTTAAAAGGGGTCGATTCTGTCGATTGCGGCGACTACCATACCTGCGCGGTTAAAACCGACGGTACAGTCTGGTGCTGGGGCCGCAACACCGATGGCCAAGTAGGCAATGGTGTTGCGTCTAGTGTGGACCTCAAGGTGCCGACGCAGACCAAGAACGTTTCGAACATCGTTCAAGTTAGCTTAGGTAAGAGTTTCTCTTGTGGTCGGACCAAATCTGGCTCAGTGATGTGTTGGGGCTACAACTACTACAACAATCTTTTGAGCTCGAACACGGCTGATGTCATCAATGCAGTGAAAATCACTGATTTCCCTCCTGTTTCGATGATTACAGCCGGTTCGTACGCTTTGGGCGCTCTCGATGACAAGGGCAATGCCTGGGCGAAAGGCTACAATCCTCACGGAGCACTCGGTCTGGGCAAGCTTTCGGCCGGCGGGACGTACGGTAAAGAGATCAAAGCCGTACAGATGAAACCTCTCGGTTCTGGTCTCTGGCAATACGATTTGGGCTATTACCTCACGTACTTCCTCAAGTCTGACAGCCAAGCTTACGCGCTGGGATACAACCAAAGCGGTGGACTCGGAAACGGCACCACGACTACGAGTCTCGCACCGGTCAAGATCACCAATGGAACCAACGTGATTCAGGTCACGACTCGCTACAGAGGAGGTTGCGTTCTGACCAACAAAGGCGACGTCTGGTGCACAGGGTACGGGACCTACGGCGGCAACGGCGATAACAAGACAATCGCGACGCAGAGCACCTTGGTCAAGGTCCTGCAGCCGATCCCGACGGTGTGTGGTGATGGCAAATGTGAAGGCCTTGAGACGCCTTCTACGTGCATCAAAGATTGCAAGCCTGTGTGCGGTAACGGCACCTGTGATCCGACTGAGACTCTGGCCAACTGCGAAAAGGACTGTAAGAAGCCCCACCCTTGTGACGGCTCTTGTGGTGGTCAGAACACAACCTTTAGTTGTTGGTGTGACAACCTGTGCAAGAATTACGGTGACTGCTGCTCAGCGACCGGAGCCAAAGCGAATGCTTGCTCTGGGTCGACGTGCCAGACTTGTCAATAAGGGCGCACAACGTGGACCACACAAGGGCCAGAGACCTATGTCTCTGGCTCTTGTGTTTTTGGAGCCAAACTAGAGCACAATTACTTTAGGCTCCGACGACAATATCGAAAGAGGCATCACGATGAGTTCCCAGTACCGCGATCCATGGACGCCCAACACCACTTTGGTCTACGAGGTGGTGCATATGCATGAGAGCTTTCGCAGTGAATTTCAGCAGATCGACGTTTTTGAGGCGAAAGACTGGGGCACAGTGTTGTGCTTGGGGGGTGTGACGAACGTCACAGATCGAGATGAGTCGGCTTACCATGAGATGATCGCTCACGTGCCCCTGCTGAGTCACCCCAATCCTCGTCGGGTGCTGATCATCGGTGGTGGTGACGGCGGCACCTTAACGGAGGTGTTGCGACACCCAGAGGTGGAAGAAGCGGTATTGGTGGACATTGATCCGCAGGTGATCCGGTGCGCAAAGACCTATTTTCCAGACCTAGCGCGCGCCTTTGACGATCCAAGGGCTCAAGTGATTGTCGGGGACGGCGTTGATTATGTTCGGCGGAGCGCAGCTCAAGGAGCTGTCTTTGATGTGGTTTTGATCGACTCTACCGACCCGGTTGATGCCGCTGTTGAGCTTTTCAGCGAGGCATTTTATCGCGACTGTGCTCAACTACTCGGTGCTCAGGGGGTGCTCGTCGCTCAGAGTGACTCACCGACCTTTTATATCGATCGCGTTCGGGCAGTGCACAGCAAGTTGAGCCAGGTGTTCGCGTCGGTTGACCTCTATCTGGGACAGGTCGCCGCCTATCCAAGCGGGACATGGTCGTATTGTGCGGCCACACAAGGCCCTAGCTTGCCTTCGGTGAGGGTCGATATCGATCGGGTAGCGGGTGTAGAGCCCTGTCTTCGATACCTCAATCGCGACGTACTTAGGGCTTGTTTTGCTTTGCCTACCTATGTTCGTGTGGGTATCCAAGCGGGGTTGGGGCGCGGTCTCTGGGCGGGCAGACCCACGTTGGCAGAGGCTCCCAAATGTATGACTGAACCCGGAGCATGAGCGCTTACGCTTGCTCAATGAGTCGCTAGCTCGTAGCGTCCTGTCCTATGATGTTCAGAGAGCCCAAATCAGGTTTGATGCAAGTGCTTCGTATCGTTGGACTCTTGGTGGTGGTTTTGTCCGTCCATCACAGCGCCGAAGTATCGGCTCACAGCCTAGTGACCTCCGCTCATAGCGTCTCAGTGGGTCCCAAAGGCAACCGCTATGTGACCATGTCTTTTGGTCTGATTCGCCAACCCAACAGTCAGTTGAGCGCTGAGTGGATTTGTCCCGATTCATTTGGCTCCAATGGACAAGCGTTAGATAGGGTGGTCATCGCTCATGCCCAAGGACTCTTTATTCTCGATGACGGTCTATTGACTCGGTCTAGTGATGAGGGCTGCACATGGACGAAGGAGACCCTGCCTGCAGAGGTTGGTAAAGTGGTTGAGTTGGTCTCGACCGATGCTGCACTCTGGGTGCGGACCGAAGAGCCCGCAGCGCTGCTTCGCCGCGAAGCAGCGGGCTGGGTAGAGTTGAAGAGTCCAGCCAATCAGGCGCTGAGCTCGCTCCGTGCTGGTCCTGGTCTACAAGATTTGTGGGTCACGGGCGAGGCAGACAAGCCCATCAGTCTACTGTCCAGTGATGGCGGCGATTCATGGACGGTCAACGCGCTCCCGAAGACCGGGATCCCTGATGCGAAATTTACCGCCTTAGCCCGTCACCCCAAGCAAGCGACGTGGTTGGTGCTCCGTGTCCGTGCTGCGATGGGGTTGGATCAGCTTTGGATGAGTGTGGACGCAGGGGCCTCGTGGCAGGCCGCGTTTGCCCCCAAACCAGGTCAGGATATCGCCGAGGCGGTGTGGCTCGCAGATGAAGCCTCTGGGACCTTGTTGGTCGGCAGTATGTCCGCTGGCATTTGGCGGAGCACAGATGGAGGACAGCAGTTCTCACTCGTGCCAGATGCTCCCAGAGTGGGCTGCCTACGTCGATTCGGCGCTGAGGTGTATGGCTGTTCAGATGAGTTCATCAACGGCGCGGCATTGATGAGTTCGACTGACAAGGGCAAGTCTTGGTCTGCTGCACTTTGTTTTGGTTCGGTGGCCAAGGTATCGACGTGCGCTACGCTCTGTGTCCCGCAGTGGGAGCAGACACGTCAGACCCATAGTCTCGCCAGCGACCCGACCTGTTTGTCGCCGCCATCTCAGGATATGGATGTCAGCGATGGTCAGGGCTCTGCTGATGTCAGTGCTAGCGATGGCGCCTATGCGACCTTCGATGCAGGCCAAGGCGGTGGAGTCGTTGTCGCGAAAAGAGATGGCTGCCAAGCTCAACCGATCGGCAATCCGGCAGACACAATGTGGCTTGTTTTGTTTGCGTCTTTGCTGCTCATTGGGCGCCGCTGTCATTACGTTAGGAGTTCATTGTGACCGACCAACTCGATCTACCTCATCGCCCACGGCGCAACCGTCGAAACCCCGTCATTCGGGGCTTTGCTCAAGAGTCGTGGCTCACCTCACAGCATTTCATCTATCCACTTTTTATCCACGACGGCACCGGAGACATTCCCATCGCTTCGATGCCGGGATGTGCGCGATTGGATATGGATGGCTTGATGCGTGAGGCGCAGGGGGCGCTCGAAGACGGCGTCGGCGCTATCGTGCTCTTTCCAGCGACGCCAGAGTCGCTCAAGACTCTCGGCGCTGAAGAAGCCTACAATCCGCAGGGTTTGGTTCAGCGGGCTCTGCGACGATTGAAGGTCGAATTTCCCGAACTCATGACGATCACCGATGTCGCGCTCGATCCCTACTCATCGGCAGGACATGATGGATTGGTGGCGCCAGACGGCCGCATTCTCAATGACGAGACCGTAGCGATTTTATGCAAACAGGCGCTTAGCCAGGCTGAGGCTGGCGCCGATATCATCGCGCCCTCTGACATGATGGACGGTCGGGTGGGCGCAATTCGTTCGGCCTTGGATGCTCATGGCTTCACGGACGTGTCTATTTTGAGCTACACGGCCAAGTACGCCTCCGCATTTTATGGTCCCTTTCGAGACGCATTGGACTCGGCGCCGAAATCCGGCGACAAAAAGACCTATCAAATGGACCCGGCCAACAGTCGAGAGGCTCTCCGCGAGCTTGAGCTCGATGAGCTTGAGGGCGCTGATATGGTTATGGTCAAGCCGGCCGGGCCTTACCTAGATGTCATCGCTCAGGTACGGCAAGCCACGCAGCTGCCGGTTGCTGCGTACCAAGTCAGCGGTGAGTACGCCATGTTAAAGGCTGCGAGCGCCAAGGGTTGGCTCGATGAGCGCTCCGTCGCCTTGGAGTCGTTGCTGGCGATTCGACGCGCAGGTGCGGATGCGATCTTGACCTATTACGCGCGGCAAGCTGCTCGCTGGCTCAAACAAGGATGACTTGCACAGTGCCGCTCTTACTGGCAGAACCCTGCGCTTAGACTCTATCTGGAGCAGTCCATGACCGACGCCGCCACCAAAACAAAGGGCAACCCGATCCGTCGCCTGTACCAATGGGTGCTTGGATGGGCAGAGACCCCATATGGCCTGCTGGCCATGTTGCTTGTGAGCTTTGGCGATTCATCGTGTTTTCCAATTCCGCCTGACCCTCTGCTGATGGCTTTGGTGCTTGGAAACCGAAAAAAAGCTTGGAAGTTCGCAGCGGCTTGCACGGTGGCATCCGTGGCGGGTGCAGCAGTCGGCTATGTGATTGGCAGTACGTTTTGGCAGGTCGCTGAGGGTTTCTTTATCCCCGCGCTTTTTAAGTGTCACCACTTCTTGGAGGTCGGCACGCGCTACGCAGACAACGCTTTTTTGGCGATCTTCACGGCCGCGTTCACACCAATCCCTTTTAAGGTGTTCACCATCAGCGCAGGCGTTTACAGCGACCTAGTCGATATCACCACATTGCTCAGCGCCTCAGTCGTAGGTCGCGGCGCACGATTTTTCTTGGTCGCCGGGCTGCTCTACTTCTTTGGGCCGCCCATGCGTCGATTCATCGACAAGCACCTCGAGTGGCTGACCTTGGCTTTTACCGCGCTTTTGGTCGGTGGCATCGTTTTGGTTAAAGGGTTCGGCGGACACAAAGACCACACAGGGCTCTGTCCACAGGGCAAAACGCTCG
>MDTC01059833.1_pt1 | contig 12910 bp, 16 predicted proteins | sample 811181 | NCBI WGS metagenome assembly MDTC01 (sample SAMN05326644, study PRJNA326480) | marine metagenome | isolation source: seawater | place: Pacific Ocean: North | collected 2011 | reverse complement strand
GAATACCGACAAAAGATTCAACGTGAGATTACAGCTGAATTAGGAGTCAAAATGATGGGTCATTATCTCCGAGAATTAGACTATTATGATAAAGACAATAAGGTCATCAATTTACGACGTATCAAGTGGCGATTAACCGACAAAAAGCTACTCCTTGATATTGTCCTAAAACAAGACATCCCCCCCTTTTACCTTCTTCAATTCAAACGAGACTATGAAAGCCGACCATCTCAATTCCGTATCGGAGATCACGTCCGTCACGAAACTATGTATCATGGACGAAAACGAGTCCAAGAAGGAATCGTGATAGCTACAAACAAGAAAGGAGGTATTCTTCGAAGGTTTGAATCTCTAGAATCGGGTTTCAACCCTCAGAAGTTTGAAGTCATGCGAGGTTATGTTGGAGACTTACAAGAAGATGAACGTTATCTTTCGGAAGAGTTGATAAACCAGACGAAGTGTAGTGACCGAGGTTGCGTTTATAAGAACAACTGGTGTGTGAATTACAATTCTATCCGAGGCTATCACGGATACTACTTTGTGGATTTGAATCATTCTCGGGTGATTTCTCAGAACGAACAAGACACTCGTAAGAGAACCGAACGATGGGAACAATTCTTACAAGAAAACAAAAAACGAGTAGACTATAGTAATTTGTTCCTACCCAAATTCTATGAGATGTGTCCTCCTCACTGGCTAACAGACCCGCCGCTCAAGCGGAATATAGAAAGACTCTTCTTCTTGAATCACTGCAAACCCTGGAACAAAGACCTATGGGCTACTATTACTATAACTGAAACAAAACGTAGGTGGCGGACCTATATTAGATTGTCAGTTACAGGGTCCTGGCTCTATGGTTCCTCTTTACAGGAGGTGTTTCAGAAGTTGATTGACTATATGATTTCTAGGATGGATGAATTGGGCGACGAGTTACACAGTTTCAGTGAAGGCGAAGATCTGTATCCATATGGCCTCCCTACCGATCACTGTATTTGACATCGGTTCGCTCAATTAAGAGTTGTTGAACGATAGGATCTGTATCTAGTTGTAGTAGTTCGTGTAATGTAATTTTTTGTGTATTAATCCATATCGGTTTCCCGTCTTTTTTGACAGCCTTCATTTGAAAGATCATTGAATCACCATGATCAAGTATCTGTTTCATAAATTCTAACTCTTGTTTCAACTGTTCATTTTCTTGTTTGAGTAGCTGAAGTTGTTGAAGATGATGAAGGTGTTGTTGATTCATATTCATTACACTAGATAATATAAAATCTAATCAAATTTATACATGAGTGTTACACGATTTCTAATCTACTTACTTCAATTGTGGATTCTACTAATTGTAATCCATACGATTTATTATTCGTTCTATCCTCCGACAGAGTATGGTAAGCGTCATACGGGTCTTGAACGAGTCAAAGAAGCCTTAGGCACCACTCTCATGGTTTTTTTGATGCCTCCACTGATGTTCTTAGGCTATCTATACAAACAACTTCGTAACTTAACTCTGTAAATTAATTTAAACAAAAATAGAATTATATATATAAGATAATGGACGCACCTGATTTAGAGGATCCACTCACTCGGTCGTTGATTCAAGCCTTTCTAGCTCAAATGGACTCGGCAATGAGAGTATCCGATCTACTCGCAAAACACGATCAATCCGATGAAATCAAAGTAGATCATTTAATCGGAGGCTTAGTGTATCGGTTGATGGTTCCGATGACACAACAACAACTCACAGAATCCTTAGACTCGGCCAGAGAAATCGTAGATCATCTAGATTCCGAAGATTCAGAAGACTTTGAGGGTGAATACGATACCATTGAAGATTATCCCGAACCATTGAATCGCAAGATACGTCCTCCCACGTGTAATTGTGATATCTGTAGCAGACTTCGTGTTTGTTTATTGAATTATAGTGAGTATGAATGTAGTGATCCCTTAGCCGAGAAATTCAAGAAATCCATAGATTCAACCTGCGACCAATACGGAATACTCCTAAGTTAAATTTGATTTACTTTGTATGATTAATTGACTAACTCTTATAAACTCTTATATACTATGTCTTATTCGGTTGAGAGACCCGTTCAACTCGGTCTCTGTTGTATGAATGTGACTCTAAAAAAACAAAAACCTCCTGTGTATGCTGCGCGCCGTATAATTGTTCGTATGATTGATAAATTAGGTATTGAAGAACTCAAACGAAGAATACTTCAAAATTTAGACGACCTATACAAGATGTTACAATGGAATGAAGCCAACGGTATCCGGGTCTTCCGATTGTCATCTGAGATGTTCCAACACAAAAACAACAAACGAGTTCAAGATTACTCCTATGATTTTGCGATTCCAATGTTACAAAAGATAGGAGCTTACGCCCGAGAAAAAGGACATCGTCTTACATTCCACCCCGGACAATTCAATAATTTAGGATCCAATCGTGAGAGTGTAATTCAACAAACGCTTCTTGATTTGGAATATCACGCAGATGTCTTGGATTTGATGGGTATGGGACCTGACTCGGTGATGGTGATTCACGGAGGCGGTATGTATGGGGATAAACCCGGAACGATGAAACGATGGATAGCCAACTACAACAAACTACCCGATAAAATCAAGCGCAGACTCGTATTGGAAAACTGTGAGAAATGTTACTCTATCCGAGACTGTTTAAAGATGAGTTTTAAATGTGGTGTCCCCGTCGTATTGGATACTCATCACTTTGAATGCTACAAGAAGCTTCATCCCGATGAATCCTTCAAAGAACCCTCTGAGTATATTCCCTTTATCTTAGACACGTGGGCCGATAAGGGCATCAAACCCAAATTTCACGTTTCAGAACAAGGATCCGGTAAAATAGGACATCATAGTGACTATATTGATATCTTACCCGAGTATCTATTAAACATACCTCAAAAATATGATACTCACATAGACATCATGATAGAAGCCAAAATGAAAGAACTCAGTATCCAGAAACTGTATGAGAAATATCCTCAATGCAACTGTTTAAAGGATAACCCTTATAGTATCTGTAAACAAGTTATGAATGGTATAGTGGATGCTGTTGATGATGAAGAAATATTTGCTGTCCATCTTGAACAAATAATTACAAATGAAAGAGATGAATTGTTCAATCGTATTAAAGAATGTCTAATAAATAGTATAAACAAATCAGATATAATAGCCCTTAAGACAATTAAAGGAAATACACAAATTACAGAAAGAATGTCTATAGACTTAATAAGAAAATGTCTTGAGAGTCTAAACTACCCTTTTGAAGAAGCAGGGTCTCAGCAATCAAAGGATTTTAGAAATGTGAATAACATAGGGTTGGATATAGAAGTTAAAAAAACAGATGGGGGAACAATCTATTTCAATGATACACTTCCTACTAAAAATATTTATTACATCATATTCTTCACAGGGAAAACATTCAAAACAAAAGAATCTATACCACCTCAAATATTATTTATAAATGGTGACGATCTAATAGGAGAAGATATGGAGTTAGCGTTGGAATATCAAAAAGAAATAGAATTAATGAGAGACAAATGGTCACGAAAAAGTAAAGGTCAAAATGCGAAATTATTTAAGTATATGAGTGTATGTCCGAGAGCCACATACAAGACATCTATTGAGCATTTATTAAACTCTCCACAATCATTTGTATTAAAGGAGGAGGGACCGCATTCCCAATCTGCTTAATTTGTTTCCCTACATTACCCGATAATTTATAATCTTTAGGAAACCCTTGGATTTGTTTGAGTTCATCTGGCAAAAGCGTCCTCAGGAAATACCCCTTTTTATTTTTTAACGGAACAAAGAATCTTGGACAATGGGCGTAGGAACAGATTATTGTATTAATCGGCTTCCGTATATCAATTATTTCACCTCCTACATCTAACCTTCGTCCAAAATGAAGTCTATGAGGTCTAGAAATACCTTTTCTTTCATAATCTCGTTTCACAGCTAATTGAACTAAATTAGGATGTGGATTATTTTCTCCTTCATCATTATTCTCATCAGTTAAAATACATTCTTTTGGTATATCGTTCAAATCAAAATCTAAATATTCGGGTTTTACGTGTAATGCGCCAGTCATATCAAATTGAATAATGTGTTTCAAATCACCTATTTTACCATCAAGTTCTTCAGGAAAAGTATATTTTTGATTTAAATCTTTACGAATACCCACAATTAGTAATCTTTCCCTATTTTGTGGAACCCCGATATCTAATTTACTACACATATATACCTTGGACTTTATATCATATCCAATTTGATCAAATTCACTTTTAATAACATCTATATACAATTTACCTTCACTTGTTTTCCTAGATAACAATCCTTTTACATTTTCACCTATCACATATTTAGGATTAATTAATTTTGTAGACCTTAGGAATTCTCTAAATAATGTATTTCTAGGATCATCCGGTAATTTTTTACCCGCGTGAGAAAACCCCTGACATGGGAAGCCCGCAAATATTAAATCTATATCATTTTTAAATTTCAAAAATTCTTCATCACTTATTTTTGTTATATCACCATCACCTAATAATTGACTTTTAGGAAAATTAAGTTCGTGTGTTTCTTTCATTTCTTTTTCCCATTCAGAATAAGCAGTTAATTCTAGGCCAGAATTAACAATGCCCAGTGAATCACCACCCATTCCAGAGAATAAACTAATCGCCTTTAAAGTCTTTTTAGAATTAATACCTTCTAAACATTCAGCTATATCCATGTCCCTACGGTATACCTTAAGTAAGATAATATATAATTCCAAATTAATTAAACCTACCAAATTTTCTAATTCCTTCTTTTTCATTTTTTCTTCAAAGTAATTGATCCACAACCATTCTAAATGAGATTTATCCATTAAATCTGTATTTTCACAGGTGGCTACTCTGTCATACGTCATTTTATCTGGGGTTAGTTCTAACTCATCAATATGGACCCAAAAATATTTTCGTTTGGCCCATGTATCTCCTGTATCAGGACATATAAAAGGTCTTAATTCAAACCCATCTGGGATATCATCTGTTCTAGGATTATATAGCCTTTTTGATTGGTCTTCCGAAATATATAGCCTTAGTTGAGGAGCCATAGTATATAGTATATACTATAGTAAAGATAGTTTTAAATCAAATTTATTTAAAGTATAGTCTATCATACTATATAGTAAATACTGAACTTCTGGATGAATAATACCGATGAAACACTCTCACATAAACAAATTGATTTACTCAAAGTGAAATTACCGCGAAAGACACTCCAATGCGGTTTAAGTAATGAAGAATTTGGTGAAAACATTACTGATTGGAGGTTACAACATCATATACCAACACACTATGTTAAACGATGGAAACACTATAAATCAACTAGACGAGATAGTAAATATACAGATTTAGTATCTGAATGTGGTAATTACTTTGCAGAAGGGAAAAAACTAACCGGAACAGCTACCTTTTGTCCCTCTTGTGATACAGGTTCCGGGCGTTCATTCAATCAAACAAATTTAGAATCATGCTTTAACAAAAATACGTATTATTTCCTATATGATAGGGAATATGACGAAGAATACATAACTTTCCTTATATATTGGATACCTACTGAATATATAAAAGAATGGTATACTATATCTGGTAATTCAAAAGGATCTATAACTCAAAAAAAATTAATAGCTCATATAAATACCTGTGAAATATCAGAAACGCTATATTATAAAACTAATCAGTAATACTCTCCTTACAATAATCAATATACTCTTCATCTATGTCAATCCCAATGCCAGATAATTCATACTCGTCTGATGAATCGGTCATTTTTTTCGCAGTTCGTATGGTTGTTCCCGATCCCACAAACGGATCTACAATTACACCCTGTTTCACATCACTTATTTTGATACAATGCTCTACCAAACCTTCCGGAAATGTAGCCGGGTGATATCCCTTTTGTTTTTTACTACAAACCGTTTCATAGGGGATAAACCACGTATTTCCCTTACATCGTTTATCTTCAACCGGTAAGCCAGTTTTTTTGTGAATCCGATGTTTTCCTGTTTTACGATCAATTAAATTACATTTCCATTTATAGGGGACTCCTATTGCCTCTCGGTTAATCTTCACTTTATCCGATTTTGTAAAATGATATAGATTTTCATTTGTTACATTGATATATCTTTCGGAATTGATCGGTTTGAAATGACCGTGTGTATCGTCTTTATCAGGTCCGATAGAGATTGATTTCACCCAGGTGATATTGTTTTGTAAAGTGAATAAGCCTTTCAATTTGAGAGCAACCTCCATAGATATCCAAGGGTCACGATTCGTGTAGCCCATATTCAGGAAAATATGACCCTCATCTTTTAAAATACGTTTCAACTCAACAAATATATCATAGATCCATTCAAGATATTGCTCTCGGGGTTTTTTATCTTTGTATTTATTGTAATTCAATCCTATATTATAGGGTGGACTAGTCACAACTAAATCTACTGAATTATCGTGATGTTGTTTAAGAGCTTCCAAACAATCACCGAGTATAAATGTATAATTACAGTTGGCTATAGATGTGGGTGTATCCATGGTCTCTATAAAGATATCAACATAGTTTTAAATCAAATTTATGATTTATAGACTATAGTATGAATCCTTCCTGATTCACTACTTAGTTCGTATTTTCTTAGGGGTTAATCAAGGATAATTTCACAAAGATATCACCCATACCTCCGCGTAACTCATCGGGATCCGTAGCCATTCTTTCTTCACATAAGTCATTGGTTTCTTGTAAGGAGTCATCTGGAAGAGCTTCGTGTAACACGGCGTAAATTAATCTTCCCGACGAAGTCCTAATACCATTTTGAGTCATACCGTCTTGACATACGTAAGAATCAACATTCTCCGGGAAATCATCGAACCCTACACAAGGATCACCTATAGTCAATACGTTATGAGTGAAATCACCGTCTCGTAGAGTCACGGTATGCTCTTCTACACGAGTATATCTCATAACATCACACAAACACGGCCAACAACAATGAAAATAACTCCCTACAACATCCACTTGATTCAAATCTTTCACCGTTACATTTCGTTGGATAACACCTCGTTCGGCTCGTCTAGGATCTACCGGAGACCCCGAAACACCACAATAAAATTGATGATACGCCATAAACTCATCCCGAGTTAATCCAGAGGCAATAGAATCAATGTAAGCATACCATTGAGGACCTCCCGCATTCCGATTCCCCGAAGGAAATATCTCACTGTAATGATCCATCAAATCATCATATAATTCGGTGATATCCCCTTGGAAGCCCTCTTTACAACAACAACCACAACCACTTATACACTGATGTTTGTAATAACACATTACAATCAAGGCGACTAGGAAACAAACTTTAATATACATATATAGTATATCTAGATGAAAAATTGCTGTTCGTCCACACCTAAGGATACCCAGTGTTTTCGTAAATCAGACAAAAAAGTATTCACGTTACCTAGACGATTCAGTAAACGACAATGTAAGCGAGGGGTTAAGGGATTCACTATGCGGGCTTCGTGTGCGCCTTACAAAGATTGCTGGAAGGGTGGGGCTACGAAGGGTGGGCCTACGAAACGAAAGCGTAAGAAAGAGATAACCTACAAAAAGAATATCTTAGGAACACCATTGAAGCGATGTTCTACCCAACCGAAGACAGGGTTTTATAGAAATGGATATTGTATGACAGGACCGGATGATTTAGGAACTCACACGGTGTGTGCTAAGATGAATCAAGACTTTTTAGATTATACCGCGAGTAAAGGGAATGATTTATCGTCCGTTGTGAAAGATGGACAGCGATGGTGTTTGTGTGAGAATCGTTGGTTACAAGCGTATAACGACGGTAAAGCTCCGAAAGTCATCCCATCGGCAACCAACGCGAGAACAAATCTCAAAATCAAGGATCTGATGCATCAACGAGGAGGAGCTACACAACTACCTCAATTAAGACACATAGATAAATCAAACAAAAACCATATTTATAGAATGAAAGATCCTCAGAAAAAGCGAATCTTAGCGATTGACGAAGGTATCCGATGTGAAATGAGAAAGGGCAACTCAAGACGAGATGCCGCCCTATCCAAAAAGAAACGATTCAATGTGCTACGTTTGTATCGCAAAAACAAAGACCCGAAAGGATGTCGTATATTGACCCGAGATATGAAATATTTAGATAAACGATATGATACGGGGAAAACACGGAATGTGTGTAAGACAAAACGAAAATCTAGAAGACGACAATCCAAACGACAATCCAAACGACAATTCTTATACAATCCCAATGATCCGAAACGATCCTTTGATGTGTATATAGACAAAAATCCCAAAGACACTATACCCATAAAATACACCACGGTTCAAGATGTAAAAGATACGATACAAAAATTAGAACGATTGTATAAAGCGGGTAAGTATCCTCATAAGAGAATATGGCAAGTGGGTATGATTATGAAAGTTCGGTTAGACGTTTTGAAAGATAAAAAGCCAAAACAGTATGCCTTAGCCAATCGGTATTTCAAGCATTTGGGAAAACGAACCAAAATCAAGGGTGAAACAAAACGAAAAAATTTCAAGTTTATTATATAACCCGAATCAAATAAAATATATATATGGCAAGTTTTCGTTTGGAGGAACTATTTAAAGGGCGTTAATTATAATGTAAGTCCTCCCATAAATTTAAAATCTAAACTAAATTATAAATGAAAGAATCAGAATGTATTATGAATGCCATTATAATTGGTGTAATCCTTAATCTTGTATTACCGTTATTATTGAAACCGTTTGCTACACCCGAAGAAATAAAACCACCCAAAGGCGCTGCCTCTTTATCACTTAAAAGTCAATTTATGCATATGATGGTTCACCATAATCAAGTTCCTTTAATGAGTTCAGTTATTATTGCGTTGATAGTGGGGCTTTCAGTATACGGTGGATATAAATTACAACCAATGAAATTACTTAAGTAATAAAGTAGAACTATAACTTATGTATTCTTCTGTAATAAGTTTTTTAGCCTTTTTAGTATGTATTGGATTTGTTATGAATAAACCCAGCGGACCTGTATATGGTGTTTATTTAATAGGAGTTATAGGTTTATTATCCTTAAGTAAATCAGGTGAATACTATGAAAAATATCTTTACAAGAAAAGTAAGTCTCGTTAAACAGATACTTGATATAAATTTGATTTTAAAATCTAAGTAATCTACTAAACATATACAATGACTTACTTCAGAAATATCGTTTCTAAGCTCTTTACCAATGGACTCATGGAAGCCAGAGACAACCTTATTCTGGGACGATGGTCTATGAATTATTCCAAAGATTATTTAGACCGTAAAATCTATTTGGCCAATCACGATCACTGTGGACCGTGTGGTTCTTTGTCTGAATTACCGAGTGGTAACAAAACCCCAAATAATAAAATATAAGACTATACTAAATGCTACGCTCTATAACCTTTCTTCATTTCTTTACAACCGCCTGTATTGTTGAAATGATCTTTTTATTTTTGTTTCGCTTTACACGAAGTCCTTTATCCGGTAGAGCCATTAACCAGTGGTATACAAATCTACGATGGAGTGCCGTTATTTTAGATATCTTATCGTTATTGATAGGATTCTATATAGCTAAATTTATTTACGAATACTTAGTTGCGAAAGGCTATCTCACAACGAAATACGAACTCGGTAAATTTTTAGGAATTGTATTGATGGTTCAAATTATTCATGATTTTTCATTTTATGCGTTTGTGATACAACCAACTCCTATGGGTCAGAGTCTGGTTATGGATGAATTCAAACGATATGCGAAGGCCATCGGAACGGGTGCCGTGATAGGTGATTCCATTTTGTATTTGGTGGCAACACCTCTTCTATTTTATCTAGCTACTCTGAGACAGGATATCAATGTGTTTTCCTCATTAGTGAGTTTGTATTTGATAGGCTACTTTGTCTATCAAAAACCACTGGTATAAACTATAAATCCTCACTATCCATGGGAACCATATCTACTAAACTAGTTTGACTACTACTTTTTTTCATAGTTCCGTATTTTCTCTTCATATACACTAGCGAAGATTCTAGGGTAATCACAGATAAACAATTCAACATGATAGGCCATTGCTGATAAACCAACGTATAAAACAAAAAACACGAGTTCGCCGTTATGTTGATAGCCATAGTTTGACTGGATAAATCTCCGGCCGATTGACTCTTATACACCTTATACACTTGGGGAACACGAGAAAACAATCCACACATAGTCCCAACCATAGAGACCACATTGGCAATTCCTTCTAAAGTTATCATTTTATAACCTTAGAAGAATAATGTTTAAGTTAATAACTCGTAGATAGTTTGTGAATCTTTTCGTGAATCACTTGTTCTTTCCGAGTCACAATTTGGTCTAATATATCAACATAGATATCCTTACATTCTTCCGATGATTCTATGGTGCTTACCAAGGTTTCAACTAATTGTAATTCACTAGAAGACCAACATTGTTTTAATTCAGCTGTAACACTCGTATCTTCAATTGTGCTAGTATCTTTTCCAGACAAGATATTAATATAATGATGTATGGTATGATTAATTAAACTTTGATTCTCATAAGAGTCTTTTAATAGAGTTAATCCTTGGATAGCCTTTGTATAAAACGATGTAAAACGTTCATCGGATAAGGGATACCACTCAACACATTTTACAATTGGATTCCCAATATTATGGAGATCGTGTCTAGAATCGCCTTGAAGTGTTCGGGTTAATCCTTGGAACAACGTGGGTTCGTGAAATTGAATTGAATTCTGACTCACTGAAATTTTAGTTCCGTTAGGTTTATATTGAAGTAATCCTAATTTCAATATACACGAAAGAGGTTCCAAAATCAATTGTTTGGATGATTCACCAGGAAACATTTCATATAAACTATACATCCGAAACAATGTTTTAGATGATATAGAGTCCATATACTTAAATAGATAAGATTAATCACGTCTAATAGAAGAGGGTAATTCGTCAAAGGTCAGTTGACCTAAATGATACTGATAATAAATAATTCCATCGTGAGACGTAGCACCAAATTCCTGTTCAGGTTGTTTTCCACCTAATCTAAGCTGAAACTGAGGTTTATTGATGTAAATGCGAGGATATTGACGATAATATTGAAGAGAATATTGAAGGGAATATGTATCTCTCATACGTAATTGGACCTCGTCCGGTGTATGATGACCGTGGTTATATCCAACAAATTGAATGATTTCTTTGGGGTATAGACCTACCTCTACCGCTTCCTCTATTGATTGTAGATACTTACCCCCTCTAACACAACCACGATAAATACGACTATAATCCTCCACAACACGGGTTTCCTCTTGGGAAGATGCAATACCCGGACACATCCCTACGTGTTTCATAGCTAGTATATCACAACCCTTAGTTACAGTGGATCCAACATCCGATTCAGATACCCCTATATGTTGCTTCAATCTTTCTAGCATATCGGTCGTTTTACCTACATAAATAAACACCTCCCCACCCAAAGGATCTTCAGTTGCTAGACTATCATTAGAAAGTTTACGAATCAACAAGGCATAGATAAAATTAGTTTTATTACAATTAACCCTACAACCAGGGTCTAAAAAATATCCGTAGTTAGGACCGATATTTCTTTTTTCACCGGGATACATCTGGCGACATACACCCCTATTATTTTTACCCTTGGTATCCTTCATATCCTTTGTATACAAAGATTCTACCGTTTGTAAATCGGTTATAGCGCACCTCCTAGATAGTGTAGGTTCGCTTTTACGTAATCTTCTACGTCTTTGGGATTGTTTGGCCTGACTAGCGTTGACATCACTAGGAGATAGATCACCCAAAGGTTTTCCTCCTCGCTTAGTGAGTCTACGTTTCTGAGCACGACGTTTACTGACTCGCTTCTTACGACGAGTTTTCTCCTTTTTACTCTGTAAGCCGTAATTTATCGTTCGTTTCCGATTGATATCCGCACCCTTACCATCTATTTCTGATTTGTGAGATCCCTGAATAAAGACTGGAGGATAATAAAACCGAGTGAATATTTTATGATCTGCTAAAAAGATGTCGTAGGGTTTTAATTGTTCCGGTTCAATGGTCTGATCCAATAAGGTCGTGGCTTCTTCGGGTGATTGGATAAATAATGCGTGAGTCGTGATTATTTTGAATCGTTGATAATCAATTGGATTTAGCCCCGATTTAGGTTTCAGATTGACCGCTTGTTTTCCCGCTCGGCTGATTTTAGGAGGAATGATCCACCCACCCATATAACAACTGCGTTTTGGCGGATGGGGTAATGTAGAGGAGAGTTCGGCATCTTCTTCTAAGATTAGATTATTGTGAGTTTGATTACTGTAAATGGCTAATAACGCTTTGCGATGCGCTGCGGTGCATCCTAATTTCGCGATAATTTTCTTTTGCTTGGTATTGTATAGGGTTTTTAGCTTTTTGAGTAATTTACGATTGCATTGAGTCAGCGTCAAATATTCAGCGGGAACCCATTGAACGTGACACACTTTAGACGAGTATTGTTTCGTGAGGAGAGTAGCCTTGTCTCTAAACGTAGATTCATCTTTACATATAATATAGATATTGTATTTATTGACAGGCATATTAGTATAGCATTGATTAAAAAAATGAAAAGATAGGGTTCCTAGATTCAACGGGTTCGTGGGTCAAAACTACATCTTGGGCTAAGCCTTCCCCATCCATCGGAACATCCACTACCAACAGATCTACATCACCGATAATTGTATCAAATACTTTCTTTTGTGGATACATTTCTTTGAGTATATCTTTGAATGAAAATGTAATGTAATTTAAT
>MDTC01035804.1_pt1 | contig 12912 bp, 18 predicted proteins | sample 811181 | NCBI WGS metagenome assembly MDTC01 (sample SAMN05326644, study PRJNA326480) | marine metagenome | isolation source: seawater | place: Pacific Ocean: North | collected 2011 | reverse complement strand
CTTATGTTTGCCCTTATTAGCACTGAGGAACTTGAACAACTTGGTCAGATAATGGTGAAGCAGTTGAAGAATCGATACAATGACCCAACGATAAATAAACGATTTGTTGTAGGAATTGATCGTGCAAAAATGCGACTTTACGATTGTGAACAGTCCGCTCAGGAAGACATCCTAGATAGTGGAGGTGAATATGAGTTTAGTGAAGATGATGCTGACAAGAAACGGGATAGAAGAGAAAAGTTTGGTTCCTTTAAATTTGACTGACATGAAAAGTATTGACCCGAATTTGATTGGTGACTTCAAAGGGATTGATTATCCTGCTAGGAGACAATTCCCTAGTGATGAAATTGTTGAACGTTGGAAGCAGAGAGGACACACTTATGTAAACTATACTGGTCTTCTTAGAGAAGAGTATCGCGGAGTTCCTCAATGGACACACGATATTGTCAGAGTGTTTAAGAGGAAGCATCTTGCGATTGATGATAAATGGTACTTCTTGGATGCCACATCATTGTCTCTTTATCGTATGCCCCCTGGAACTATCATGCCAGAACATGAGGATACTTATCCAAGATTCCGTGAGATTTATGGGGAAGATGATGTCACTAAAATCTGTAGAATTCTTATCTTCCTTGATGACTGGAAGACGGGACATTATTTTGAGATGAATCGAGAACCATATGTTAAGTGGAAGAAAGGTAATTATCTATATTGGACAGGAGACACCAGTCATCTGGCAGCAAATTTAGGAATGGAAGATAGATACACCATGCAAATTACAGCGACTTTGAAAACATGGCAGAAAGAAGAGCAGTAATCGATGATCTTGTAAATCTTTATGGTGATTACTGCTCACCATTTACTTATAAATTAAGAAATGGCATCAAAGGTGAGCAGATACATAAAGAAGGATTTATAAATTGTCATTGGAACGACAAGTATAAATTAATTTTTATGCATATTGATAAGTGTGCAAGCACATCGGTGTCATATGCTTTATCCGAATGTCGTCCAAAATTTTATCCTCTGGATGAAATGCCAAGGCAGCAGAATTGTGATCTCCTTGCAAAATATTTTGTAGAGACTGATCATTTATTTTTTGCAATAACAAGAGATCCTGTTCAACGATGGATATCTGGTCTTAACGAATTTGTGTGTAGGTTTAGACCACCAATAAATTGGGTGGTTAATCAAGTCAAAAATAAAAAATATATTTTTGATGAACATACTGGACCACAAAAAACTTTTTTAAGATTATGCTTAGAGAACGGTGGTAATTTGCATCTTATAAAATTGGATGATAATATATCTCCAAAACTTAATTACTTTATTAAAAGTAAACTTGATGATGTAGATCAATTTAAATTTAAACCAGTTCCTGTTCCACATAAAAGAAATTCAAAATATTTTTTACCAAACTATAAAAGTTTTTGTGAAAAAATATATGAGGATTATGTAGAACCAGATAAAAGTGCGTTTGATGAACTTTACAGAGATGATTATGAATTGTACGCAAAAGGTATCTGATCCCTTTCATGCAGTCGAAAAGTTTGAAGATACCATAGCAAAGTTCTATGGTGCCAAGCATGGAATTGCTACGGATTGTTGCACCCATGCAATTGAATTATGTTTAAGATATGAAGGATACGACAGGATAACATTACCAGAACATACCTATATCTCTATTCCAATGACCTGCGAGAAGCTTGGTCTAGATTGGAGGTTTGATAATATTCAGTGGTATGATCAATATCATCTTGGCGGTACTAATATTATTGATGGTGCAGTTCTGTGGAGACCAAATTCATATGTCTCTGGAACTTATTTGTGTTTGAGTTTTCAATATCGGAAGCACCTCTCTTTGGGTAGAGGTGGAATGATTTTGACGGATGATGAGTACGCTGCGGAACAGTTGCGAATGATGACATATGATGGACGTAAGAAGTATGTTCCTTGGGGTGATCAAGACATTAGTGTTATGGGATATCACTATTATATGACTCCAGAGATTGCAAAGAAGGGACTTGATATATTTGAAGAAGTAAAAGATTCGTTCCCTCTTGCGATGGGATATAAAGATTATCCACATCTCCCTGACATGAGTATTTTTAAATGAATAAGTTAAAAGGATTGCCCCCAATATTTTATCTTAATTTAGATTATAGGGAAGATAGAAAGAATCATATAGAATCACAATTTCGTAAGTGGGACATCACTGATTATACTCGTTGGTCCGCATCTACTTTTGATTCAAAAAAGATTGATGAGTGGGGGCATAGATTGGATATGAGACTCCTTGCTCCATCCGATGCATCTATTCTTATGAATGAGTTTACTCTACTGATCGAGTGGTATAACTCTGGCATATCTGAATATTGTATGGTTGTTCAGGATGATCTTTGTTTTGACTTGGTAGAGTATTGGCCATTTACTTGGCAAGAAGTTGTTAAGGCATTACCATACAATTGGGACATTGTTCAATTTTATTATTGTCATGACTGGCATCTAAATATGCATCTTCATCCTAGGAAGTGGCATAGTTCATCTGCTGCATGTTTTATGGTGAATAGATTCTTTGTTGAAAAGTTAATCAATATTCATCTACAAGATGGTGTGATGACTCTTTCAGATCACTCTATTAAATGTAATCAAAGTCTGAGAGACCTGCAGGTTCCTATAGAATCTTACAGTAGCGATGATTTCCTTTTGTATCAAATTGGAAAGGCATATACACTGCCATTACTAACATTAGATCCTAAGTTAGCTGTTGCTCAAGATAATAAGCAGACTTCTGATGCTGATGAATATAATCCGATTATTGCAGCGTATCATAATAAGATCTATGATATACTCTCTACATCTTGTATCAAAAAATGGTGGGAGCAAAGTAGTCAGAATTTTACAGCAGATGATATATTAAGTTGGGGAGGAGAAGTTCATAAGAAGATGGAAATGAAATTACCTCAATATAATTTTTAATATGGATTTTACTATGGGAGGTCATCCAGTTGACCCTGGACATAAAAGAGGTAATCCATTTGGCGCAAAAATGGATAAGTTGGAGTTGAATCTTTTATCCGAAGATTGTGCAGCTTTTAAATTAATTGGATTACCAGAAATTATCTATAGGAACCATTCCGAAGATGATAAAAAAAGAAAGCATATGGATGATCAATTTGCTTCTTGGAATGTAAGTAATTTTAAGAGGCACACCAATAAGTATCATGCAGATAATTATGATGAGTGGAAACATTTAATTGATGATTCTACCCCAATCATTCAAACTCCAGAAGATATTGCGTATAGCATAAACGTATTGGATTCTATTATAACCTGGTATGATGAAAGTGATTCTGATACTTGCATCTTTATGGATGATGTAGTGTCTTTTAGTCCCGTATCAAATTGGTTATTTGATTGGAAATTTTTTGAATATCATTTGCCATACAATTGGGACTGTATGCAATTGTTTGCATCATCTACTTCTATGGTCAAAATGCATATGCATCCCTGGGTAAGAAGTAATGGAGGACACCAATGCTTTATGATCACTAGGGTCTTTGCTAAAAAAATAAAATCACTTCATTTTAAGGATGGAGTATATAAACTTTATTATGATGTTCCTGATAAATCTAGACCAATATTTGAACATGGCAGTCTGCATAGTTTCTTCTATGACTTTGGTATTACCTATACATTTCCTATCTTTTGTCTTGATAATGATCTTCTTCCTGATGGGAAGGATATTAATGATCTATGTGATAGAGTTTCTTCTATGGGTATTAAATATTGGTGGAGAGATAGATCAAAAACTTTTTCTAACTTTGAATTGTTTCACTACAACAAAGGAGAAGATGAATGGAAGATGGAACTTTGCTTTGACCTAAAAGCAAAGAGACCAACGTATCATTATGATGCTATGGATGAGACTGTGGGACTGAAGATATGGATCTAGACAATAAGTTAAAAGGAATGCCTAGGGTGCATTACTTTAATTTGGATAATAGAACTGATAGGAGAAACTGGATGGAAAACCAGTTCTCAAAATATGGAATTGAGTATGAGAGGATATCTGGAACAAAGTATCTTGCATCTGAAAATAAAAAGTGGAAACATTTATTAGTAAATCCATCAGAGTATAAGTTACTTGTTCCTATTGCTGCCAATGCAATTACTCATTTAGAATTTTTAAAGAATTGGTTGAAGTGTACTGATGAACCATATGTTCTGTTGATGGAGGATGACTATGATTTATCTTTGATAGAGTATTGGCATTTTGATTGGCAATATATGATGGACAATATTCCATATGATTGGGATTGTATTTTGCTTGGATTTGAGAATCCATGTGGTATACCGTTTCATTTGCACCCAATAGAACCTGGTCATGATTTTGGACCAGTTTTAGTTCGCAGGGAATATGTAGAAAAAATTGTAGACTTACATTGTGTGGGTGATAAGTACGACTTAAATCATTCAAATGCAAATTCTGTATGGAATCGTAATAAAGATGGTTCTGGGTCTGGGACAGTAGATTACTTCATGGTTCATGGTGGAAGAACTTATTGCTTACCCCTGATTACCATAAATGCAAACTTTGGTAGTTTTGAGAACAATAGTATAATACAGAGATATCATAGACAGGATGGAGATATAAACGCTAGGAATACTTACTACTTTTGGTGGAGGCATCAGAGAGATCTTTACTCATTGGATGATTTTTTTAGTTATGGACACCACTCTAAATATATGAAGTTAAGACCAGAGGTCTTTGGGACATATGATATGAGTGGAAAAAGTTTTGAGTTGTATGGTGAATCTTATTTAAATTACTATAGGAAGAATTCGTTATGTTAAAAGGAATACCACCTGTTTATTATTTTAGTTTGGATGATAGTATCACTAGTGATCATATGAAAAAGAGTCTCAGCAATTTAAAGGTTGAGAAGTATGAGCAAGTATCGTTATCAAAATATACTAAGGATAATGTAAATGAATGGAAAGATCTAATCATAGACCGCAGAAATTATTCTTTGCCGATAACTACTGCAGCATATGCAATTACTGTTCTGGAAAAATTGCATGATTGGTATCACAATACTGAGGAAGATAAATTAGTTTTAAGTAGAGATACTATAGATTTTGGTATCATAGATTATTGGGACTTTACTTGGGAAACTATTGAAGAGAGAATGCCATATGACTGGGATTGCTTTTTGATGGGATTTGAAAATGTTAATTATATCCCTTTTTATCTACATCAAATTCTTCCAGGACATAATTTTACTATTGCAATGCTCAATAGAAGATATGTTAAAAAACTTTTGAGGTTGCATTATGCTGATGGTAAGTATAGACTTGTGAATAAGATTGCCAATAAAAATTTTGGGTTTAAATCTGGAACAGTTGATTATATAATTCCACACTGTGGTAAAACATATTGTATGCCGTTGTTTCCAAACCATACAGACTTCTTTCCTAAAAAATCTAAGAAGTATTTGTTAACTAAAGCTTGTAGATTGTCTCATTATACTTGGTGGAGAAATCAGAGAAAGTCCAGAAGTCTTGATGAGTTGTTTACTTATGGTAAAGTCAATGATGATGGGATGATTAGAAAAGTTCCTTTTACTGAATGGGTGAAAACATTAAGAGATGCGTCTAATTGATAGATTAAAAAACTTCCCTCATGTTTACTATATGAATCTCGATAATAGAGATGATCGTAGGAAGTACATGGAGGACCAGTTTAATACCTTTAAAATGCCATTCACTAGAATATCGGGATCTGAATTTCTAGCGTCAAATTTAGAAGAATGGGCATACAAATATGTAACAGGAAATGTTACAGGTATCCCAGCATATGCTTTGGGAAATGCTGTGACTCATTTAAATTTTATGCGGAAGTGGTTGACCGAGACTGAGGATGACCATCTTCTTTTGATGGAAGATGATTATGACTTATCTCTATTGCACTATTGGAATTTCGATTGGGACTATGTTATGAATAGTCTTCCATATGATTGGGATTGTCTTCAACTTGGATTTGAGTCTGATGAATTTATTCCGTTCTTCTTGCATCCAAAAATGCGACATACATATTATGGTCCAGTTTTACTGACCAGAGAATATGTTGAGAAAATAGTATCCCTACATCTATACGATGATAAGTATAGGTTTGATAAAACATTAGGAATACAAAAGTTTGCCAAATCTTCAACTACAGTAGATTACTTTATTGGACATACTGGAAAGACATATTGCCTACCACTTATAACCACCAATGATAAATTGTCTAGTACAGAGTATGGTCTGCAAATAAACAGACCACATCACACTCAGTCTAGAAACGCTTACTATTATTGGTGGATGAAGATGCATAAAAAGTTCTCCCTTGAGGAATTTTTTACGTATGGAAAACCCACAGACAATCAAATGATCATCTTAATTAAGTGACATGATATACCCTAGAAATGAATGGGACCAATTGAAGAAGGTCATAGTTGGTGTTGCTGATTATGCTCAAATTCCTGATATGGATTTGAGTCTCAGAACAATTAACTATGCTGATGTTGCTGATGTTAGTTCAATTAAAACTGGACCTTATCCAGAACAAGTAATTATTGAAGCAAATGAAGATCTTGAAATTTTTTGTAATTTTTTGAGAGGAGAAGGTGTTGAGGTCTTACGTCCAAAGAGAGAACCTACAGACTATTATAATTACTGCCCAAGAGACTCAGTATTTTTGTATGCTGACCTTGCAGTAGCAACTCCACAACCTTTAAGATCCAGAGTTGGCAACTGGAGATCATTTAAACACCACCTCAATAATGTTGTCGAAGTTCCTTGTTCTTATCATGATGGACTTTATGATCAAAGATGTGTTGGAAATCCAAACATACTTGCACTTACTGAAGTAACACCAGCATTTGATGCTGCAAATGTTATTAGAGCAAATGAAGATGTTCTTTATTTGCAATCAAATAGTGGTAATGCTTCTGGCGCTCAACTTCTTCAGAACATGCTGAACTCTGATGCTGAGGTTCATATAGTTAAAGACATTTATACATATGTACATATTGACACAACCATTGCATTTTTGCGAGAAGGTTTGTTGATGGTTAATCCCACTAGAGTTACTGATCCTAAGAAGCAACTACCATATCCATTTAATACTTGGGATGTTATAGAAGCACCTGATCCAGTTGACATTGGTCATTATCCTGGATATAATAATGCATCAGAGTGGTGTAACATGAACTTGTTCAGCGTCTCACCTAACTTGGTTGCATTAGAAGAGCATCAACATCCTACCAGAAGAGTTTTAGAAACTTATGGTATAGACTGTGCTATGCTTCCAATGAGACATCAAAGAACTTTAAGTGGTGGATTTCACTGTGTAACTTTAGATCTGGAGAGAAAATGCATTTAGGTATTATTGGTACGGGTAAATTGGGTGGTCCAGTATCTGAAGCACTTGCCGAATCCGCTGCTCAAGTCCATGCATATGATATTGCTGGTGGTGAAGATATTCCTAAGACACCTGAGGGTGGTTGTCGAAAGTATTATGACTCTATTGAAGAAGTAGTCAAAAAATCTTCGATAGTTTTTATTGCTGTTCCTACACCACATGACGAGGAGTATGGCGGTGATAAACCTTCAATTAAATTGGAACCAAAAGATTTTGATTATACAATTGTAAAAGAAGTTCTTACAGAGGTTAATAAATATGCTTCTCCAAAGCAACTTGTAGTTCTCATTTCTACTGTTCTGCCTGGAACCATACGAGAACAACTTCTCCCTTTAGTTCCAAATTGTACTTTTATCTACAACCCATATTTAATTGCTATGGGTACTGTAAAGCAAGACTTTATTGATCCTGAGATGATCATGATTGGTACTGAGAATGGATGTACCAATAAAACTCCAGACATTGATTACCTTTTAAAGGTTTATTCAAAGTGTACGAAGTTTAGTAGAGACTCTGAGAAGAGTAGTAAGTTTTTGGAAAGAGTTGTAATTGGAACTTATGAAGAGATGGAATGTGTGAAGGTTTTTTATAATACCTTTATTAGCAGCAAACTCTCTTTTGTAAATATGATTCAAGATGTTGCAGAAAAGCAGGGTAACATTAATGTTGATGTTGTAACTGATGCATTGACAAAAGGAACCACTAGAATCATCAGTCCTGCATATATGAGAGCAGGTATGGGTGATGGTGGAGCATGTCACCCTAGAGATAATATTGCCCTTAGATACCTGTCAAAAAAACTTGATCTTGGATATGATCTCTTTGAATCTATTATGGGATCGAGAGAAGCACAAGCAAAAAATCTTGCAGAATTTCTCGTAAAGATTGCTAAAGAGGTTAAACTTCCAATCGTCATTCATGGTAAAGCATACAAACCAAAAGTTCCTTACATTGATGGAAGTTATAGTCTATTGATTGGACATTACATTCAAGAGATGGGGCATAGTGTTAATTATGTTGATAAGTATACTGGTGATACTTGGACTAAAGGTCCAGCAGTATTCTTACTAGCACATAGTGTCAGTACAACATATAGGTATTGGGATCAACAAAACACTGGAGATGAAGTTTATTGTAAGTTTTCTGAGGGGTCTGTAATTATTGATCCTTGGAGAACCTTCAAAACTGAAGAAGCATTGGAAGTAATTCCTTATGGTAATACCAGAGGCAAAACAGAGCATGAAGTTGAACAGAAACGTAGAGACGCGGTAAGAGCGAAGGCAAAACCCAAACAACCTCGCAAACCACGTAAGCCTAGACAACCAAGAAAAAAACCTGTAAAATAGAATTAAACTAAATTAAAATTATGGCAATTGACACCGAGAAGTATGTTGATTTTGTAAAGGAGACGACTAGTCCTCCTAGTCTTGACTATCCTGTAATGTCTGCTCGTCTTAGTGAACTTGAGGCAAACGGTGCTAATGTGACTCAAATGATGACCGCTGCTTTTGGTCTGTCTGCAGAAGCGGGTGAGTTTACTGAAGTAGTTAAAAAGATTGTCTTTCAAGGTAAACCTTATAATGAAGAAAATGTCTTCCACATGAAGCGAGAACTTGGAGATATTATGTGGTATCTGTCTCAGGCATGTATGGCACTCGATATTAGCATTGAAGAAGTTATTCAAATGAACTTTGAAAAACTTAGTGCTCGTTATCCTGAAGGTACATTCAGCATTGAGCGTTCTGAAAACCGTGTGGAGGGAGATCTGTGATCAATCTTGAATTGAATAGACGTGACGCAATTGTTTTGCGCCATCATCTGTTCCTGTATACAAAAGATCACCCTGGTTTTTTCTCTGATGAAGGTATCCTAAAAATCAGAGAGATTTCACAACAGATAGACAAAAATTTGGAGGAAGACCTGTGATTACTATTAACATGGATGTGAGATCTGCTGCTGCAGTCAGACAATGTTTGTTTGAAGAGCAAAAGTTGTATACCTATGATCCCAAATGTGTTCCACCAAGAATTGTGGAAATTCGTAATGTAATTAATGATATTGACGAACAAATCGAAGAAGAAACCAAAGAGTAATGTCTAAATTTATCCCCTCTCAAAAGATAAGTACAAAGTTATCTTTACTAAACACTTATCATAATTCAATCTTAAATGAATATAGAGAGAATTTTGAGAGGTTGGAGTTTAAAGATTTTACTGAAGAGCAAAATAATTTTATTCATCGAGAGGGTAGAGGATATCCAATAGGATATGATTCTTACGCTGCTGCTAATCCTAGAGTGGAGGGTGTGTCAGGTTGGCACATCGCTCCACTTTTTGCTGAAGACAATATCTACTATTCTAATGCTGTACATTTACCAAAATTATGCACAGTTCTTCAGCAGATTGGAATGACTACGGTTTGTGCAATTAATGTTCTTGATCCTGGTCAGTCTTTGGATTGGCATATTGACAAAGATTATATACCTGGAGTTCCTCTATTGAGAATAATGTGGGGAATGGATTGTGGTGATCAAAAATCGTTAATTCAATTGCAGAATGATGATGGTTCTATTGAAGAACGCAGATTCCATAATGGAAAATTTTATATCTTTAGACCAGAAACAAAACATAGAGTTGAGAATCTTGGGAATACATCTAGATCTGTTGTCTGCATAGATTATATTGCGGATACTAAATATAGGAGAGAATCGATTTTATAGGTAATGGAAACTAAGACAAGGGTTAATATCCCTTTAGATAAAGATTTAGTAAATCAAGTTGTTCGTAGAATGAAGTGTAAGAATTTGGACGAATACTTGCTTCTTAAAATTACCGAAGATCTCAAAAGACTAACCTGATTACATTATAAATATTAGTATATCGTGACAGATATGAAAGACTTCTCACGCTTTATGTCGGAGACGAGATCTCTTGCCTCGATTACTGGCAAGAGACTTGGTTTAGTGCCTGATGGTCATGGCGGTTATCATGATAAAAAAACTGGAGAATTTACTGCTAAAAATGTTGGTGGTAGATTAAAGTTTTATAATCAGAATCAGGTTCTTGGAGAACCAGATCCTCCACAAAAAAGAACCGCAAATAATCAGAGACCTGTATCAACACAAGTCAGAAGACCAAAGACAAAGAATAGTGTAACTACTGAGGAACTGAGAGTAAAGTATATCTCAGGAGAAATATTCTCAGAGGGGACATATGTTCAAAGTTTGAAGACTGATCAGATTGGAAAGATTGTGAGGAGAGGAACCAATCATCTTATTTGCGTGACAGAAGATCAAGAAATGTTCAAAGCATGGATTCATGATGTTAAAGAGTGGACTGAAGTTTCTGGTGTTCCTGCAGATCAAAGGTTAGTCGGAACTGATGCTCATAGAGAGTATGTCATGAAGATGACTGACACAAAGAAAATACAAAATTTCATAAATAAATACAAGGCAAAAAAGAAGCATTAGAGTAATGGCAAACTTAAAGCATGTTGTGTCTGATCTTCATGAGGTCTACCTCACGGAGATGGAAGCAAAGATTAAACCTCAGATGGGCAAAGAAACCTCTGCTTCTTCCAGCAGTGCAGATGGTGAGAAGAAGGAAGCTGGTGGTGGCGGGGCAGGTGACAATGTTCAGAAGTCTGCAAGACAACTTGCTTATGACACCAGATACAAAGCAAGAAGAGAAGGTATTCCTTTAGAAAGAGCATTTACTCAATCTGTTCAAAACTCTAGTGCTTCTGCTCCTGTGAAGGACCTTGCCAAGCAGATGCTCTTTAAGGGTGGTAATAAGCAGGAATCTGTTGAGGTTGAAGAATCCAGAAAGGGCGATAAAGAAATGGTTCGTGTCGTTCCTAAGAAGGGATATGGAGATAAAAAGGGATATGTTCGTTATGCAGATTCAAAGAAAAAGTTTGAACTTCGCAAGAATCCTCAAATTCAATCTGTAACACCAACTGCTCACGGTGAGCCATACGAAGGTAAGTATAAGTTAAAGCCAGGAGAGAAGAAGAACACCAAAGGTGATCTTGATGGTGATGGAACCAAGGAACCAGATAAGCATGAGTATGCTGGAGTTAAAGATAAAGCAATTAAAAAGGCAATGAAAAAACAGAAGGCAGAAGAGTCCTTCTCTAATTGGAAGACTGAACTTGGTATCCAAGAAGATTTGATGATTGAAGCGGGTGAAGATAAGAACAAGAAGATCACTGAAAAAAATGTTAAAAATAAAATTGTTATAAATCCAGATCTTAAAGAAGCAGCAGCAAGACTCGGTGGTGAAGTTCTTGATGTCAGTGAATTGACTCAGGAAGAAGTTGAGGAAATTCTTAAGGGACAAATTACTGAACACCTTGCAACTCTTGAAGAACTTGGTGTTGACATTCATGAGATCTCTGCTGATCTGGCACTTACTGCTTCTCAAAAAGCAGATGAGATGAGAAGAAAGGCAGCACTTGCTGGCGATAGAGAGACTGCTGCAAAGAAAGCAAAGCAGGCATCAAACATTTATAAAGGTGTTGGTCCTCGTAGAGCAAAAGAAAGAGCAAAAAAGTAAATAGCGAGGCAGTGGAACCCACTTCCTCGCTCTCTGCAAAACAGCAAGACACTGAAAGAATTCAGGCGAACAATGCTCGTCAGGATATTCTTCTTAAAAAGACGGCAGATCTCAAACAAAAGAAGAAAGACGCTGAAGACAGAGAGTCTTTAAAGCGTGAGATTAAAAAAGAAATGGGAGAAGAAGCAGTTACTGAGCGTACTCGTTACGCTAAAGAAACTGGTAAAGACTTCAAGACTGGTAATCCATCTGAGAAAGGTGGTACTAGATCTGGTGATAGTGCCTTTGATAAAGTCAGTCGCGAAATGCGTAAGACTGGTGGAATGATGTCCTCCAGAAAAAATGCTATTCAACCACAAGGCAAGAAAAAGGTTAAAGGTGCAAAGGGTTACAAAGGTGTAACACCTGTTGACAAAATCAAGAATAAACTTGCCCAAAAGAGAAAACCTAAACCAGATCCATATGGATATGGTCAAGGTCGTTATCAGGGAGATTGATTAAAAAATTATAAAGTCTACTATATAGACTGTACGGTAGACTGAGGTTCATCATGTTAGCATTCTTGCTCCCATTAGCATCAAAAATTATTACTGATGCTGTATCAAAAATTCCTGAGAACGAGGAATTGGGTGAAAAATTAATTGAAATTTGTCTGATGATTCTTGGCAAAGCAGTCAAGTTAACTAAAACAGACATGGATGATCAACTGCTTGAAGCGGTATCAGCAGCGATCAGAGCACGTTCAGAAGAATCCGCTGAGTGATCCCAGGGGAGCAATGCTCCCCTCTTTTGTACGGGATGGTTTTTATAAATAAAAAAAGGTAACTGAATTTTACGGACAGTAAGACATGGCACTCTGGGGAAATAGTGATAACGTAACCTCTGCAG
>MDTC01259856.1_pt1 | contig 12914 bp, 10 predicted proteins | sample 811181 | NCBI WGS metagenome assembly MDTC01 (sample SAMN05326644, study PRJNA326480) | marine metagenome | isolation source: seawater | place: Pacific Ocean: North | collected 2011 | reverse complement strand
GTCATTCTTCGTTGAACACCAGAGAAATTTTTTAGTGCTTTTTTTATTATTTTTGTGCTTACACCTAAATTTATACAAACTGCAATCGCTGCTGTGGCATTAAGAACATTATGCTCTCCTATTAATTTTAAATTAATATTTTTAATTATATTTTTTTTTTTTATTTAAATTAGTGTAATGTAAGTCAAATAACGTGTAGTTTACACTATATCTTATATTGTTAACTCTATAGTTAGACTTTCTGTCTAACCCATAAGTAAATATATTTTTATTTTTTACTCTATTTAGGATTTTCTTTATATTTTTACTATCAAGGCAAATAAAACATTTTCCAATTTTTGGTGTTTTGTTTATAAATTGAATAAATGCATTCTCTAGATTTTTGTAGTTTTTATAATAATCTATATGCTCATAATCAATGTTGGTTACTATTGAATAGTTAATTGGTAGCTTTAAAAAACTTCCATCGGATTCATCCGCTTCTAAAATGGCCCAGTCACCCTTACCTAGTTTTGCATTACTATTAAATGAATTAATAACACCTCCATTAATGATAGTTGGATCAAGTTTTTGATCTGATAAAATTTTTGCTACTAAAGAAGTTGTTGTAGTTTTGCCATGGGAACCAGTGATTATTATATTCTTTTTAAATGAAACTACATCGGCTAACACATCGGCTCTTGAATAAATTGGTATTTTTTTCTTTTTTGCTTGTTTGATTTCTACATTGTTATCTTTTATGGCTGAAGATTTTACAATAATTGTAGCGTTATTTACATTTACCCTTGAATGTCCAATAAATACTCTGATACCAGCTTTAGAGCAATTTGATGTACTTTTATTTCTATTTTGATCGCTTCCTTGAATTTTGAAACCCATATTTTTCATAACTTGTGCGAGGCCGCTCATACCGATTCCACCAATTCCGATAAAATGAATAATCTCTTTTTGCCCTATATTAATTTTTTTCATCTATTATTTTTTTTATTTCGTTATCAATATTTTCATAAACTAATCTGTCAGAATATTTACTTTGTTTATTTATTATCTGATCTAGTAGCGATCTATCCTCATGTATTAATTTAATCAATTTGAATAATTTTTTGCTTAAATCTTTTTCCTCTATTAAATAGCTATAATCATTTTTTTCGTAATAAATAGCATTTTTTAGTTGATGATTATCAGCAGAAGTTGGCAGTGGAATAGCAATAAAGGGTATTTTTAAATTTATTAATTCTGCTAACATTGATGAACCTGATCGAGTTATTGCTAGGTTAATTTTAGAAAAATATTTTAAAATATTATTACTAAAATTAAAGATTTCAAAATCTAAATTTAATTTTTTATAAAAAGTAGTTAAAAACTGGTTCTGCTCCGGCAAACATTGTTGATATATTTTTAATGAAATATTTGCATTAATACACTCTTCAAATATTGATGGGAGTTTTTCAGCAAAAACTTTTGCTGCTTGGCTTCCTCCTAATATCAAAATATTTATATTTTTATTTTCATTATTATTTATTTTTTTGTAGTTAAGGATTTCTTTACGAATTATATTTCCAATTTCACATAGCTTGTTCATATACTTATGAGAAACCCCCTCTAAATCTATATGAGAAACAAATGCTTTTTTTGCAAAAGGTAGTAAAAATTTATTTGCTTTTCCAATATGTAAATTATTTTCATAGATTACAAAAGGAACTCCTAAAATTTTAGCAGCAATACAGATTGGAAAAGATGAATAACCACCCATTCCAAAAACTAAATTAACTCTGTTAAATGATAATAAAATAATTGATCTAAATATAGAATATAGAATAATTAAAGATGAAATACAAAATTTGAAAAAATTTTTTTTGGATATAGTTGACGATGTAATCTGAATAATATTTAAATTAGGATATTCTTTTAAATATCGCATACCTCTTTTATCGGATATCAATTTAACATTAATTTTTTTATCAATTAAATGCTTTGCTAAGCTACAAGCTGGAAATATATGACCTCCCGTTCCACCTGTTGCTATAATGATATTTTTCAATTTACTATTCATTTAAATCTAATCTTATTTTTGTATAATTTAAAATCACTCCTGCAAGGATAGCGCTACCAATTAACGATGATCCTCCATAGCTTAAAAATGGTAATGTCATGCCAGTTGTAGGTAATAAAGCAGTATTCACTCCAATATGAATAAATGTTTGAAAAACAAGAAGTGAAGCTAGTCCGCACAAAGAAAGTTTTAAAAATTCATCTTTTTGTGTAATACAATTTTTTATTATCTTAAAAGAAATATATAAAAAAATTGTTACTATTAAAATTGAAATAATTGAACCATACTCTTCAGACACGATCGCTATAATATAATCTGTATGAGCTTCTGGAACTCTATCTTTTAGAATTCCTTCACCCATTCCTTGTCCCTTAAGACCACCTTGTTTAATAGCTTCTAAAGCTTTAGAAGATTGAAAATTATCTCCTGAACTCGGATCAAAAAAAGTTGCAAGACGATTAATTATATATCCAAACTTATCAGGCATTAAAAATAAAATACCACTTATTGTAACCATAAAAATTACAAAAAAACTTGAAATAAAGATTAGGCTAACGCCTGAAACAAATACAGTCGCAATCCAACTTCCAATTAATAGTATTGACTGACCTAGATCTGGCTGATCAATTAAAAGAATAATAACTGAGGTGAGCAATAAAAAACTAAATAAATACTTTATTTGAGAATTTTTTAATTTATTTAAAGTTAAAATTTTAACTGTCGTAAGTATAAAAAAAGGCTTTAAAAGCTCTATTGGTTGTAATCTAAAAAAAAATAAATCTAGCCATCTTTTAGCTCCTTTTACTTCAACTCCAATGATAGGAACTAAAATAAGTAATAAAAAAAATATCAAAAAAAGTGGAAATACAATTTTTTTTAGTAGAGAGGTCTCAATTGCTGAAACAACAAACATAATAACAAGTGCTAATATAGTGAATAATAAGTGTTTCGAGAAATAGAAATAATAAGCTTTATTCAATCTTTCTCCTGCCAATGAAGACGTTGAGGAAAATGAGAAAAATAAGCCCAAAAAGAATAAAATAAGAAATCCGAAAAGAATATCTTTATCAATATTTCTCCAATAACTATTAAACTCAAAATTAAATATATTTTTTAGCATATAACTTGCATAATTTTTTAAATTTATTGCCTCGACTTTCAAAATTTTTGAACTGATCAAATGAAGCAGCACTAGGACTTAAGAGGACTGTATTATCGCTTTTATTAAATAATTTTATATCTTTTAAAACTCTAATGATTGCATTAGATAAATTTTTTGTATTTGAAAAAATAACATTACCTTTTAATTGTTTGCTAAAATGATTAGTATTTTTTCCAATAATATAAGATTTAACAATATTCTTTTTTAAATTTTTTAAATTTATCTTGTCTTTATATTTTGGTAATCCACCAAGTATCCAATAAATATTTTTTCTGCTTGCTAAAGCAAATTTGCTAGACTCAAAACTTGTAGCTTTAGAATCATTAATAAATGTCACATTTTTTTTTTGTAAGAAGTTTTCATACCTATGCGCTAAACCTTCAAATGTGTTCATGGACTTTACAAATGATTTATTGCTAATATTTAGTAGCTTTGAAAGAGTATAAACAAAATTCATATTGTCATTGTTTATTGTAGATTTTAAATAACTATTTCTTATTTTATTTTTAACTTTTTTATAATCTCTTAATTGAAGTGGAATTAATTTTGTTAAATATCTATTTTTTTTGAAGATATTTATGAGCTTATTGTCGATTAAAGCAAAATTTTTATTATTTTGTAAATTAAATATTTTAAATTTAGATTTAATATATTCTTTCATCGAACCATGCCAGTCTAAATGATCATTAGTGATATTTAATAAAATAGCATAATCGGGCTGTATAAATTGTGAATGAGAAAGTTGAAATGAAGATGTTTCAATAACAAAAATAATATCATTTTTAATTTTTAAATTCAAAACTGGTATGCCAATATTTCCACCAAGTTTAACTGGAAATTTATTTTTTTTTAAGAGATGTGCTATAATTTTACAAGTTGTAGATTTTCCATTAGAGCCAGTTACTACAATAGATTTAAATTTTTTATTACTTAGAAATAATAAATCTATATCTGTTATAATTTTTTTTTTAAATTTAACTAAATTTTTTTTATATTTTGTTTTTTTTAAACTAATTCCAGGACTTAAAACTATAAAATCAACTTCTTTTAAAGATTTTGATAAATTTAAAACAGCTTTATGTTTAAATTTTTTTCTTAATTTTATGCTGTCGTCCCAAACTGAATAATCCAAAATTTTATTTTTTTTAAAATATTTAACTACAGAATGTCCTGATGAACCTAACCCATATATTAAAAAAGAAAATTTTTTTAAGTTTAGTATCCCAGACATTCACTATCGCAATTTCAATGTTGCTAATCCTATTAATGCTAAAATTATGGCAATAATCCAAAAGCGAATTACAATTGTTGCCTCTGCCCAGCCCTTTTGCTCGAAGTGATGATGAATTGGTGCCATTTTGAATATTCTTTTTCCTGTCAGCTTAAATGAAATAACTTGAATAATAACTGAAACAGTTTCTAAAACAAATAATCCTCCTACTATAGCAAGAACAATTTCATGCTTAGCAATAATTGCTACTGCTGCTAAAGATCCACCTAGTGATAAAGAACCAGTGTCACCCATAAAAATCTTAGCTGGCGGGGCGTTATACCAAAGAAAGCCCAAGCAGGATCCAACTATTGAACCACAAAAAATTGAAAGTTCACCAACATCTGGAATATATTGCAATTTAAGATATTCTGCAAAAATTGTATTGCCCACAACATATGAAATTAAAGTAAAAGAAAGTGCAACTAACATAACTGGCACGGTTGCTAAGCCATCTAACCCATCAGTAAGATTAACAGCATTAGACGACCCAATTATTACAAACAACCCAAATGGAATAAAAAACAAACCCATATGCCAAATTAGATTCTTAAAAAATGGAAAATAAAGATTGTATAAATATTTATGGTCAGAAAAGTTTATCAAAATATATAAGGCTATCGCACTAATTATTAATTGACCAAGAAACTTTAATTTTGAATTTAATCCTCGAGAATTTTTAAATTTAATTTTTAATAAATCATCTAAAAAACCTAACAAGCCTAAACTCAAAGAAACAAAAACTAGAGTCCAAATATAAATATTATTCAAATCAGCCCATAATAAGGTGCTGGTTAACATACCAATTATAATTATTACTCCACCCATTGTAGGTGTCCCAGATTTTTTAATAATATGATCGATAGGTCCGTCTTGTCGAATGGGTCCTGATATCATATTTTCTGAAAATATCTTAATTAATGGACCTCCAATAATAAAAACAACAATAAGTGAAGTTACTACCGATAAACCTGTTCTAAATGTAAGATATTTAAATACGTTAAGAAAAGAATATTGCTCGATAAGTGAAGTAAGTATATTAAATAGCATTTACGATCCTTTAATCATTGAGTTGCATATATTATTAAGGCCAGTTGCGTTAGATCCTTTTATCATCAAATAATCATTATTAGTGATTATATTTTTCAAAGTTAGGTCAATATCTTGATCACACTGAAAAATATTTCCACGTTTATTTTTCTTTAAATTCTTATAGGTAAAAAGGGTTTTTTCTCCCTTAATAAAAACTTTATCTATATCTGAGCTGTTAATAAGTCTCGATAAATTTTTATGATACATGTCAGACTTTTTACCTAACTCAAGCATGTCACCCAAAATAAGGTATTTTTTAAATTTATTTTTTTTAATTGATGAAAAATTATTAATTGCATTCATAACTGATGATGGGTTGGCATTATAACTTTCATCAACCAGTACAAAATTTTTGTTATATCTTGTAATCTTGTGCAATTTTCCTCTTCCATCCGATGGTTCAAAATTTTTATACATTTGAGTGATTTTACTGATATTTAGACCTAGTTCTTTTAATACAGCCAAAGAAGAAAGTACGTTATAAATATTAATATTTTTTACTTCTAGTCTTATAATCTCATCACAGATTTTGACAGTAAGTTGTTTTACATCATCAATTTTTTTTATCTTAATTGGATATATCTTTGCTTTATTTGTCATCCCAAAACTAACAACTTTAATTTTTTTTAATTTAGCTTTTTTATTTAGGTAATTAAAAAAATTGTCATCATGATTCAAAATAACTGTACCATTAATTGCAATGTTGTTAATGATTGCACTTTTTTCTTTCGCAATTTCTCTAATATTTTTAAAATTTTCTATGTGAGCTTCTCCTATATTTGTAATTAATCCAATATTTGGCCTGATCATTTTAGTTAACCGACTCATTTCTCCAGCTTTGCTCATACCTGCTTCGAACACACCAAATTGATGATTAGAATTAAGATTTGACAAACTTATTGGAACACCAAAATGATTATTGAAAGATTTTGGTGATGCGTAAGTGTCTCCAAATTTTTCAAGCAAGTCTTTTAATAGATTTTTGCAAGATGTTTTTCCCGCACTACCCGTAATTGCAATAATTTTTGCACTAGAAGCACCTCTCTTAAGCAAAGCAAATTTATTAAGAAAAGTAATTACATTATTAACTTGTAATATTTTTTTTTTATATTTTTTATTTACTCTTGAAGAAACAATAAGGCTGACGCCTTTCTTTATGGTTTCTGGAATGAATTTATTTCCGTCATTTTTTATTCCTTTTATAGCTAAAAATAAATTATTTTTTTTTACTTCCCTTGAATCTAGAATAATTTTATCAAATTCATAAAATTTTTTATTTCTTGTAATTTGATTTAGTATTTTTAAATTTAATATATAATTTTGTTTTTTTTTATTTATTTTTAATTTTTTAATTTTTAATTTATTGATAATTTGTTTATCTGAAATAGAAATAGTTTTATTTCTATAATATTGATGATTTTCATGTCCTTTGCCAGCTACTAGTATTATCTCATTGGGTTCTGCATTAATTACTGATTGCTTGATTGCATGTGATCGATTTCCTATATTGAAGTACGTGCTTCCTTTAAGATTCTTAGTTATTTCTTGCCTTATACTTGCGGGATTTTCTTTTCGAGGATTATCATCAGTAACATATATTTTGTTGCAATATTTTTTTGCAATTTTTGCCATTATAGGTCTCTTTTTAAAATCTCTTTCGCCACCACAACCAAAAACTAAAGAAATATTTTTATTATAAATATTTTTTATTGTTTTTAACACTTCTGTTAATGCATCTGGTGTGTGAGCATAATCGATGTAAATTTTAATATTGTTTGGGTACTTTTTTATTAGTTCAAACCTACCGTTTATTTTTTTGATTTTTTTTAAAGTACTTGTAATCTTGCTGTCTTTTAAACCGCATAATTGTGCAGCCATGATTGCCATCGATAGATTTTTTTGCTGATAATAGCTAGGAAATAAAGTTGAAATTTTTTTTATTTGATTAATCTTTTTTTGAATATCTAGTAATTTTAATTTCTTTCTTTTTGAAATTTTTTTTAAAATTGAAAATTGTTTATTAGATTGATCTGATATTATATAACTATTTTTTGGCAATAAATGTGAAAACAAAATCATTTTAGCATTTAAATATGCTTTCATTGTTTTGTGATAATCTAAATGATCTTGACTAAAATTAGTAAAAATACCTGCTTTAAAATTTAAATTATTAAGTCTTTTTTGAGCCAATCCATGACTGGAGGCTTCAATTATTACATTATTTATATTATTTTTTTTTAATACTTCTAAATTTTTATGAAGTGTAATTGTATCAGGTGACGTAAGATTATTTTTAATAATTTTATTATTATATTTAATGCCTAATGTCCCAATAGACGCTGCCTTAATTTTATTTATGTTTAAAATTTGATAATAAAAATCTGCTACGGATGTTTTCCCATTTGTTCCCGTAACGGCAATAATGTTTTTTGGTTTTAATTTGTAAAATCTTGAGACAATTTCACTTAAAAGTTTTCTGATATTTAAAGTTTTAATTACAATAATACTCTTACTTTTAAATTGACATTTCTTTGAGCAAATAATGACCGTGGCACCTTTATTGACTGCATCACTAATATAGTTTTCTCCATTAGTTTTATTCCCTTTAATAGCAAAAAATATAAATTCTTTTTTAACTTCCTTGCTACTAATCGCTAACCCTTTAATATTTTTTTTTTTATATTTTATGTCAGAAAATTTAATAAGATTTTTTAGCAGCATATTTGTAGTGAAACTCTTCGTTTTTTATGGCTAAAATAGGTCCAATTTTCCTTATAATTTTGCCAGCAGTATAAACGGAGTTCCAACCGGCTTCATTTCTTGATCCTTTAATCTTCAAACCTCGATAATCGTAGATTAGTTCTGGGGCTGTTTTTGGATTTTCCAACATAACAAGTAAAGCATATTTTGGGTTTTTAACGGGAAATATTGAAATAAAAGTATTTAAATTTTCATTTTTGTTGCCGTATTTTTGAGATGTACCTGTTTTTCCTCCAACATCATATCCATAAATATTTGCTAAACTAGCAGTTCCGTTCGCATCTGTTACGACTTTTCTTAAAATTTTATTTAAACTCTTACTAGTTTCTCTTGAAATTATTTTTTTAAGATCTTTATTTTCATCTTTCTTTATCAATGTTGGGCTTACGATAACCCCACCATTAGTTAGCGAAGCATAGGTAGCCGTTGCTTGTAAAGGAGTTATTGCAATACCATGGCCATAGGAAATAGTTTCCAGTTTACATTTATCCCAATTAAAACTTAACGGATTTCCCACTTCCTCTAATTGAAAATCAGATACATTTAATAGATTAGTTTCATCAATAAATTTTTTATAATTTTGTTCTCCAATCTCTTTACCAATCATTAGAGTTCCGATATTAGAAGATCTAATTAATATATCTTCAACTGATAAATTTTTTGGAAATTCTTTAATGTCTGAGATTTCGTGAATAGAACATTTTATTTTTCTAGGTATATTTTTAATGATTGTTTCTGGCGAAACCAAGTTTTTATCGATAGCAAGGGCTACAGTAAATGTTTTGAAAATAGATCCCAATTCATAAATGCCTTTGGTTATTTTATTTATATAATTTTTATCAGTAATATTTTCTCTTTTATTGATGTTAAAGTTGGGTAACGAAACTAAAGATAAAACTTCTCCATTATTAACATTCATTAATACAGCGCCGCCACCTGTTGCCTTAAACGTAATCAAAGCTTTATTTAGTTCTTCATCAACTATATGCTGAATATTTGTATCTACAGTTAATTTTAGAGGAGTACTTAATAATCTTTTACTTTTTAACTCTTTGTCAAAATATTTTTCAACACCTGAAATTCCATAATTATCGTAATCAACTTGTCCTAGAATATGGCTATATAAATTACCATGAGTATAAATTCTTGATTGAAAAGGTTCAAAGATTATTCCTTTTTCTCCTAAAGCCCAAAGTTTTTCTTTGTCATTTTGATCTAGTCTTTTTTTTAAATAAAAGTATTTTCCTTGATTTAATTTTTTTCGAACTTGTTCTACTGATATTCCTGGAAGGTTTAATCTAATTTTTATTAAAAAATTTTCTTTATCTTTTATAAAACTAGGATTTATAGCTGCATGGTAGGATTTGATATTTCTAGATATTAAAACATCATTTCTATCAACTATATCTCTTCTTAATAATGTAAATTTTGAAGTATAAGTATTGTTATTAAAAATTTCAGGTTTTTTTAATGATACAAAAGTAATTTTAATTGAAAATATGGCGATTAAAGAAAAAAAAAGAAAAAATAAAAGATAAATTCTATCTTGTAAAATATGAGAGTTATCAATTTTTTTATTTTTTTGCTTAGTCTCTAAGTAATCTTCAAAATAAAAGCTTGTTTGATTAGTATTGAAATATTTATTTTTTTTGATTTTTTTTTTCATTATTATATTTAAGTATTGTTATTTTTTTTTCAGCATTGTTAAAATCTGAATAATTAAGATAGATCCTTGAAAAATCCATTGGTAGATATTCGATGAAAGCCAAATTTTTAATCTTTATTGATAAAAATTTAGGTGAGGATAAGTAAGAATAATCTAATTGGGTCTCATGTAAATCCTTCTCTAAAGCAGCTATTTTTATATCAATTTTATAAATTCTTTTTTCTACTAATCTTGTTTGAGTTTTAATTATAGATGTAATTCCTAACAGGATGGCAAAAATACAAACTGAAATGATTATTTTTATTTTAGGCAACTGAATTCTCCAGGTTTAGATATTTTTCAAATTTTATCATCAAATCATCGGGGAAAATAAATTCATTGTTATTTCTTACTGCATAACGAAATTTAGCTGATCGTGATGGAGAATTTAATTTTATTTCTTCAATTGATGGTTTTAATATTTTATTTTTATATTTTTCAAATAAAGAATTATTATCATCTTGTGTTTCAGGAAAATATCTAGAGGGCTTAGATCGGCTTGATGAAAAATTACTAAAAAAATATTTTACAATTTTATCCTCTATCGAATGAAAACTGATTACTAAAATTTTACCACCTGGTTTCAAAATTTTTGTTGTACTAATTATACCATTAATCAATTCTGTAATTTCTTTATTTACAAATATTCTTAAAGCTTGAAAAGTTTTTGTGCTTGGATTTATTTTATTTTTATAATTTTTTTTTTTACTTTTTTCTATTATTTCTACTAATTGATAAACTTTAGATATCTTTTTAATTGACCGGGCCTTTATTATGTTTTTTACTATTCGAGATGCTTCTTTTTCTTCACCTAATATTTTAATTATTAATTTTAATTTTTGTTCACTATATTTGTTTATAACTTCTTCTGCTGATAAACTTGTAAGTCCCATAGACATATCTAGCGTTTCTTTTGACTTAAAGGAAAAACCTCTTTGCAAATTATTTAATTGAATTGAAGACAAGCCCAAATCAAATATAACAGCATCAATTTCTGGATTATTAATAACTGACGAAACATCACTAAATTTTTTTTGAAAAAAAGTAAATCTATCGGGATATTTTTTTTCTAGTTCTTTGGCTATATTTAAAACAAATTTATCGCGGTCCAAAGCTAATACTTTTGTATTAGAAAATGTTAGCAATTTTTTTGAATAACTTCCTCCACCAAAAGTGCAGTCAAGATAAGTTCCTCCATTAGTTGGAGAGCAAATTTTAATTACTTCATCCAACATCACTGGATAATGAGATAATTCCAGTGATGAAGTTTGATTGAGCATAATTATAAATTATAAACATTAAAATTTTTGTTTTCTTAAAAATGCGGGAATTTCAAAATCTTCCTCGTCATTTGTATCTTGATCAAATAATTTTTCTGAATGATTTTCATCTAAATTCTCTAAATCATTTTGTGTATGAGGCTGATCATCATCTGAAAAAAGTTTTTGCGTATATTCTTCCTCGTTATTTGAACTATGATCGCCGTCAGTATTTGTATTTTCATCTTCTTTATTCAAAGAGTTTTCATTATTGTTTTCTATGTAAGAAGCACTTTCAATTGAAACTCCATTTGGAATAGCCTCCTCATTAATCTCTAATGAAGAATTATTTGTTTCTGGTTCAGAAAGACTTTGCTCAATATTATTTAATGACAAATTTTGCTCCTGCTCATTGATTTCAAATTTTTCATCTAATTTTAGTGCAGTTGCTCCATCTATTGAATTAAAAGTAGTATTTTCTACTTTTGTATTTTGAGAAAATAAATTTTCTGAATATCCATTATTTCTATTTTGTATCCTAGTAACCATATTTAGAACAGTTTTAGACTCAGGTTTGTGACCATCCAGAGCGGTAGCTACAATTGACACTCTCATCTTTCCATTCATATTTTCGTCTTTGATTGCGCCAAAAATAATTTCTGCTTCGGGGTCCACTTCTGCTCTTATTTTTTGAACTGTTTGATCTACTTCAAATAAAGTTAGGTCTTTTCCACCTGTAATATTGATAAGCAACCCCTTTGCTCCTTGTAAAGAATATTCATCAATCAACGGATTATTTAATGCCATTTCAGTTGCAGCCATTGCTCTATTTTCTCCATCAGCCTCGCCTGTCCCCATCATAGCTTTACCCATTGAGCTCATAACAGTCTCAACATCTGCAAAATCTAAATTTATCATTCCAGGTCTTACCATTAAATCTGTAACGCTTTGTACACCGTGTTTTAAAACATCATTAGATAGACTGAATGACTCTTCAAAAGTTGTTGTCTCACTTGCAATTTTAAAAAGATTTTGATTAGGGACAACAATTACTGTATCTAAATGTTTTTTTAATTCTTCGAGTCCAGCTATCGCCCTTCTCATTCTTTTTGGACCTTCGTAAGAAAAAGGTAATGTAGTTACTCCAACAGTTAAAATATTAAGTTCTTTAGCAGCTCTAGCAATTACATGTGATGCCCCTGTACCGGTACCTCCGCCCATTCCTGAAGTAATAAAAATCATATTACTTCCTTGTAAATAACTTGTAATCTCATTTAAAGATTCATCAGCCGCAGCTTGGCCAATATCATGTTTAGCGCCAGCACCTAATCCTTTGGTTAAATTCATGCCTATCTGGATTTTTGCATCTGCTTTACTCATTTTTAAATCTTGCGCATCTGTGTTTACTGCAACAAATTCAACACCTTGCATTCCAGCCTCAATCATTGCATTAATTGCATTTCCTCCAGCTCCTCCAACTCCCAAAACTAAAATTCTAGGTTTTAATTCTTTAAGTTCACCACCACCAATATTTATACTCATATTATTTCTCCCTTTTGTTTGTTTGCCCATTTTAAGTTAGATCTATTTTGATATGCTTTTTTTCTTGCTAC
>MDTC01117374.1_pt1 | contig 12914 bp, 14 predicted proteins | sample 811181 | NCBI WGS metagenome assembly MDTC01 (sample SAMN05326644, study PRJNA326480) | marine metagenome | isolation source: seawater | place: Pacific Ocean: North | collected 2011 | reverse complement strand
CCCGATCTCCAAAGTTTCTTCCGATTTGGCTTCCTCGGACTTTTGTCTTGGCTGCCGCAGCAGCTCTGACGATGCCTCTGTGTGCTGAGACAATGCTCTCTATTTGATCATATTTGTGATGAGCTACTAAAATATATTTGATTTTTTTTTTGTTACACTCCTTGCTTAAAAGTGAATATCTTATTGTTCTAGCACTGTGTTGAATATTTCTATTTATATTTATTCTGTTATTAATCACTTTAAGAAAAATACTTTGTTTAGCTAAAATTTTTTTGACATAATTTGCTTCTTTAAGAGAATTTTTTCTAATTCCATGATTAATATGCACATAATAAAATTTTTTAGTTTTATCATTAAAGCTTAAAATTTTACACACTGCTGAAAGGGCTAAACTGTCTGGCCCCCCAGAAACAGCAACCAGAAATTTATTAGATCTTAATTTTAAAATTTTTTTTTGGAAATCAAGATATAAATCTGAAATTCGCTTAGACTTTGTAAAGCAGTTTTTATGATTTAGAACAATTGTATTTTTTTTGCTCATACTGAGCTTTTTGTAACACAGACTTCTTGGCTTTTGGATACTGTTTTTTTATTCCTAATATCATAGAGCAACCTTGGTCTTTTTCACCTAATTGTACCATTGTTATACCCAGCTTAAGTAAATTGTCTGGAGCTTTTTCACTCTTAGGATAATTTTGATATCCATCTAAATAAGCTGTTGCTGCATCTGAATATAATTGCCTAATCCTAAAAGTTTCTCCGTACCAGTACTGCGCGTTTCCGGCTAGATCATGATCTTTATTTTTTACAATAAATTCTTTTAAAGCAAATTCTGCGGTATCATAATCTCCAATTTTCATAAAACTAACAGCAAATTCATATTGTTCATCAGGAGACTTATCTGGTAAAATTGAAACTTTAGTTTCTGCGCTTTCTGCAATTACTGTCCCAGCAGATTCAATTGACTGTGTTTGTTGTCTTGAAGGTAAGTTAGCCGAAGAACTGTAACCGCTAGCTGCTCCAAAATCTTGCGGTTTATCTGTTCCTGGCAAAGGGTTATTGATAACTTTTTTATTTGAAGAAGTTGATTGTGTTGACGATATCTGGTTTCCTGATTCAATATCTGAAAATCTTAATTGGGTATCAGACTGTATCTTGCTAACTCTGTTACCTAATTTATCAAGTTTAAAATTAATTTCTTCAAACTTATTGGTTAATTCTCTAAATTGTTCTTCCACCTCATTTAATTTTAATAAGTGTTTTGTTAAAAGATCTTCATCTAAACTACTAGATGTTCTACTTCTTGAATTAGTAATATCGGCATTCTTATATACTGCTTTTTCTAATGTTTTTAAATCTTGAGTTATTATTTGTATTTGATCAACAATGGCATTGATTTTTTCCTCTTCGGATTTAGCAATTAAATTTATTTGAAAAAACAAAAATACTAAAAACCATATTTTAATAATTTTTGAGAATTTATAATCTTCCATCAGTTAATCTTTAAATATATAAAATGGCAAAAAAAAGACCCTTTGAAATTCAAAGGGTCTTAAATTTTAACCAATTTTTTAATATTTAGTTTACTTTTACTGTTACAGATCTTCTGTTTTGAGACCAGGCTAAACCGTTAGAACCTGTATTTACTGGTCTTTCTTTTCCATAACTAATTACAGATATTCTTTTTCCAGAAATACCGTAAGTCATTAGATAGTCTTTAGATGCATTTGCTCTACGTTCACCTAATGCCAAGTTGTATTCTCTAGTACCTCTTTCATCTGCGTGACCTTCTATAGTTACGTTAAGTTTTTTATTTTTTCTTAAGTAAGTTGCTTGTTTTCTTAAGGTCTCTCTTGCAGCAGTTGTTAAACTTGATTTGTTAGTTGCGAAGAATACTCTATCAGGCACTCCGTTCGCTAAATACTCTACTGTTTCTTTCCCAGTGTAAACATCGCCTGATAATCCACTTTTTTTAGCGGTAGAACAGGCACTTAGCAATGTAGACATGACAAGAATAAGAAGTATATTTTTTAAGTTTGTTATATTAAAATTCATATTTTTTCCCCAGGGTTTAAAAGTTATTCGGAATATTTCAAATTATATTAGATTATTCAAGTTAAAATTACATTAATATCCTCACTTTGAGAGTAATGAAGACCAAGATGGGTCTGAAGCATCTGTTTCAGTGCTTATTTTCCTCTCATTATAACCAGTTATGTCTATAGACCACAATTTTGCAGTAAAACCCTCACCTTTAGGTCCAGATTTAGTCTCTCGATAAAATATTAAAACTCTGCCATTTGGAGACCAAGAAGGTGCCTCTTGATAAAAGTTTTCTGTGAGTAATCTTTCACCCGTTCCATCAGCTCTCATAACTCCAATGTAAAACTTCCCCTTTCTTACTTTTGTAAAAGCAATTAAATCTCCTCTAGGAGACCATACTGGCGTTCCATACAAACCATTACCAAAAGTTATTCTTTTAACATCGCTTCCATCGCTTTTCATAACATAAATTTGTTGAAGACCGCTTCTATCAGAGTTAAAGCAAATATATTTTCCGTCCGGCGAATACGATGGGGAGGTATCAATTGAAGAATGTTCTGTAATTTTTTCCACAACTCTTGATTCTATATCCATAGTGTAAATATCTGAGTTACCATCTTTTGCAAAACTCATTATAATCTTTTTACCGTCTGGTGAAAATCTTGGAGCAAAAGTCATTCCAGGAAAATTTCCTACTACTTCTTGAACACCTGTTTCAATATCTAAAAGATAAACTCTAGGCAAATTTCTAAAATAAGACAAATAAGTAACTAGTTGATTAGCAGGATTGAATCTTGGGGTTAAAACTAATTCATTGCCCAATGTTAGGTACTTTGTATTAGCACTATCTTGATCCATGATTGCAAGTTTTTTTACTCGTTTATTTTTTGGTCCACTTTCTGCTACATATATAATTCTTGTGTCAAAGTACCCTTCCTCACCGGTAAATCTTTCATAAATTTTGTCAGATATAATATGTGCTACTCTCCTCCAGTTAGCTGGAGTAGTTGTAAAAGCGAGTGCAATCATTTCTTTTGAAGCAGTGAGGTCCCACAATCTAAATTCTACTTTTAGTTTATTGTCTTTTACTAAAATTTTTCCTGTTACTAGTGCTTGGGCTTTTATAAGTCTCCAGTCTTCAAATCTAGGTTTTAAATGTGCTATGTCGGGTTTTTGAACAAATGCATCTTTTTTTAATGGATTAAATAATCCTGTTGATTTAAAATTTTTTTCAATTATTGTGGATATTTCTTCCCCCAATTCTTTAATTTTTAAATCTTTATAATTTTCTGATAAAGGATCAACATGAAGAGGTGAAATGGCTACTGGGAGTGGATCTAAATTTCCCCTTGTAATATCAACTGTAATTAGACCAAAAACAACGTTTGTTTTAAAAAATAAAATTAGAGTTATCAATAATATTTTTTTCATTATTAACCTTTAAGCATTTCTGTTGGATCAAAATTTAATTGCATATTTTTCCATTTTTCGTAACCTGTTGGTGGAACTTTTAATGGTTGGCAAAGTCTTATAGCCCTTAGAGCACTTTCGGCAAGTATTTTATAGAATTTTTGTCCTGGTTTATTCATTCTTTGATGATCAACAATTTCTTGCTTGGAAACTGTTCCATCTTTTTTCAACTCTAGTTTAATTTTTACAAGCAGATCTTGGTCGTAAGGCAAACCTAGAGGAACACTCCAACATCCAAAAATTTGCGCTCTCAATGCGTCCTCTTCTGATAGAGAAAGGCCTGTGGCAAAATTATTTTTAACACTACTTTGAGTAAGTTTACTTGATGTTTTTACGGTCAATGCAGCTTCTTCTTTAGCTTTATCTATTAATGCTGCGATTTGATTAGTGTCAATTATTTCCTTCTTTTCAAACTCAGAAGATTGTCTTATTTCAGGCTTTATTTCCTCAGGATTTTGCTTTTTTTCAACTAATTTCTTTTTTTCTTTTTTATCATTAGGTAAAGGAATTCTGTCTGGTTTTTCTTTTGCTTTTGCGGAGGGCGGAGCTTGCTCTGACACAACTCTTTTTTCTTCTTCTTTTACTTTGTCAATTACTTTTCTAGCTTTTGGAGCGTAAGGAATATTTGTTTTGTCGGATATTTGAATTAATTCAACAGAGACTATTGGTGGTAAATCTATGGGTTCTCTAATCATAAAAGGCAAGGTTAGCGCAGTAAGTAATACCATCAGAGCATGAAAAGAAATTGAATAAATTAAACTTTTTGTCATTTTTCATTTAGTTTTTGTATGGCTCAGAAATCAAAGCTACCTTTGAAAAACCTGCTCCAGATAAAGTGCCCATTACTTCTAAAACTCTTCCATAATTGATTGTCTTGTCACCCCTGACATATATTCTTGTATCAGTTCTATTTTTTGCAATCGCTAAAATTTTTGGAACGATTTTTTTATACTTTACTTGATGCTCCTGTATAAATATCTCTCCTTTTGAATTAATACTTACTGTTAATGGTTCTTGATCGTCTGGTAGAGAATCTGCTGCAGACTCTGGTAAATCAACTTGAACGCCTACTGTCAATAGTGGGGCAGTAACCATGAATATTATTAATAACACTAACATTACATCTACAAAAGGTGTTACATTTATTTCGCTCATTGGTTCGTTTCTAGAGCGATTTAATTTAAATGACATAATTTTAAATGATCGATAAAAATCTTTTACAAAAGTTATCAATTCTTGCTACATATCTTTTGGAGTCGCTATTAAATTTATTGTAAGCTATTACTGCCGGTATTGCCGCTAAAAGTCCAAGAGCAGTTGCAAACAATGCCTCGGCTATTCCTGGAGCAACAATTGCTAAGCTTGTGTTTCTTGAAATTGCTATAGATTGAAAAGAATTCATAATTCCCCAAACTGTTCCGAATAAACCGATGAATGGAGCGGTTGATCCTACTGTTGCTAAAAAAGTAAAATTTTTTTCTATATTTTTAATTTGAATATCGGTAGAAATTTCTAATACTCTCTCTACTCTGGCACTTTGAACCGAAGAAGACTTCGATTTAGTTTTAATTAATTCATTCATTGCAGATTTGAAAATATTAGTTATTGGATCTGCAGATTTAGCAGGTAAGCTATTATTAAAACTTTCTGCAGACTTAGCTTTCCAAAATTTATTTTCAAAATCCTCTGTAGAAATATTTATTTTTTTAAATAATCTATATTTATCAAATATTAAAGCCCAAGAGTATACTGAGCAAGCCAAGAGAATAATAATTACAGATTTTACTACAAAGTCTGCTCGCATAAATAAATTTAGTAAAGAAAAATCTGTACTGCCACCTAGGCCTACTACTTGAGTTGCTATATCTTGTTCCATAATAATTTAATACTTTTAGAATGTGTCATGAATTTGGCCATTTTACTTTGATATTTAAATTGCACTAATATTTAATATTATCTGTAATTCTTGTTTCACTGTAAAATCTGGCAATTAATATAGCATCTGACTTATTTACATCTTTTTTTTTGGATAATTGATGGGAAAAAGAGGGATACATCTCTATCGCTTTAGTTCGACTTGCATCTTTTGAAGAATTTATTAACTCAAAATGTTTTTTCCATTTAGCCGGTCTAACGAAGAAAATCGAAAGCCCTAAAGCAGCACAAATACCTTTAATAGCGCCAAATGTTTGTCCAAAATTGAACATGCTAGTTACACCTTGACCTGGCATCGCATTAACTTGCTCTACAATAATTACTGCTTCTTCGTCTTTTTTTATATTATCTTTAAGCAACTTAACCAATTGTGCGCTATTCAATTGCCTCTTATTTTTTTTGCCCTCTGGCATTACTGGCATATCAAATATATCTTGTATTTTGTTATCTTCTAAAACAGCTATGGCGCCACTTAAACCAGGATCAATTCCAATAATTTTCATTTTAATTCATTTCAATATTGCAGTTAATAAAAGTTTTTTGGACATCATCGTCTTCATCTAATGCATCTAATATCTGAATAATTTTTTTGCTTTGTTCTTTGTCTAAGTTTGATGAGCTACCTGATCTCCATTCTATACCTGAATAATTAAAATTTTCTACTTTTTTCTCAATTTCATTTTTAATTTTGTAAAAATCTTCTTTTTTAGTAATTATTTCGTGTATATCTGATTTTGTTTCACAATCCTTTGCACCAGCGTTAATTGCGATTTCCATAATCTCCTCGTCTTTAAAATCCTCTTTTTTTATATGTATTACCCCACAATTAAAAAATAAATGCGTTGTAGATCCTGTCTCTCCTAGTCTACCTCCATTTTTTTGAAGTATCGTCCGTATATTAGATGCTGTCCTATTTTTATTTTCAGTTAGAGTTTCAATTATAAAAGCTACATTAAAAGGTCCAAAACCTTCGTACCTTAGTTGTGAATAAACCTGATTAATATCCATTTCTGACTTGTTAATAGCTCTTGCAATATTTTCTTTTGGCATATTAGATTGTTTTGCTACTTGGATTGCGGTCCTTAGCCTAGGATTCATGTCAGGATTTTTATCACCTAATTTAGCAGCAACAGTTATTTCTCTAGAAAGTTTAGAAAAAACTTTTGATCTTTCTTTGTCTTGTCTTCCTTTTTTATGTTTAATTCCAGCCCAGTGAGAGTGCCCAGCCATATTTATATTCTTCCTTCTTTGTTGCCTCCTAAAATAATTTGTTCGGCTTTTTTAGCTAATCCAGTTTCATGACTTGCTTCAATTATTATACCTGAGACTATGCCCTTGCCTTCTGATGGAAAATGTTTTTTGGCCCCAGGGTCTTTAAAAAATTTTTTTATAGAATTTTCTTTATTCATTCCAATTACTGAATTGTAGTCACCACACATTCCAAGATCTGTTTGATATGCTGTACCTTTTTCCATAATTCTACAATCAGCAGTTGGGATATGGGTATGGGTACCTATAACAGCTGTTGCTTTTCCGTCAAAAAAAAACCCCATAGCTAATTTTTCGCTCGTTGTCTCACCGTGCATATCAACAATTATATAATCTGCATTTTCTTTTAATTTAATTTTTTGAGTAAAGTTTTTTGCTGCTAAAAAAACATCTTCACATTTTCTCATAAAAACATTCGCCATTAAGTTTATGACTACAATTTTTTTATTTTTTTTAGAAAAAAAAGTATCAAAACCTTTGCCTGGTGTGCCTTCTACGAAATTTTGTGGTCTCAATAATCTTTTCTCCTCACGAATAAAATCTGTCATTTCTTTTTGATCCCATACATGGTTACCAGTTGTAATCACATCAGCTCCAGAGTTAAAAAGTTCTTCAGCATTTTTTTTTGTTATACCTAGCCCAGAGTCAGCAGCATTTTCACCGTTTATTACTACAAAATCTATTTGTTTTCTTTTTATTAAACCTGGTAAAATTTCTGCTACTGCATTTCTTCCAGATGGGCCAAAAACATCTCCCAAAATCAAAATATTCATAATTTACTTATACCTTTTTCAGTTAAAATATAATCTAACTTAACATCACTTCTTGTAGTTGGAATCTTATTGTATTTTTGGAATGAAAAAGCAACTCCAATAGTTAAAATATTTTTGTTAGATTTTAAGTATTTACTTAGATACTTGTCATAATATCCTTTGCCATAACCTAATCGGTTATTTTTGTCGTCAAACGCCAGTAATGGAACCAGCAAAGCATTCGGCACTAGACTTTTAGATCTAAAATAAGGCTCTAGCATTCCATATTTGTTAACTTTTAATATATCCAATAAATTCCATTTATAAAAATTCATATCATTCTTACCGCTTATTGAAGGCAGCAAAGTAATAATATTTTTTTTTTTATTTATAAGTTCAAATAAATTTAGAATATTAACTTCATAATTTGATGGATAATATAATGATAGGTTAAATCTTTTTTTTTTTTTAAATTTCCGTAAAAAATTAATAAAAGGTAAAAAAAAATTATTAGGAATTTCGTAATATTTTTTTTTTCTTATTTTAAAATACTTTTTTCTAATCTGATTTTTACTTAACATTTACTGAACTTTGTTTGAAGTTCCAGTATTTTCTATAATTTTTTCTAATGATCTTGTAGTACGATCTAGCATTGTTTCATAAGAACTATTATTTTCCTCTAAATCTCTCTTGAATTTGTCTATTTCTAGATTTAAGTCTTCAATTTCTTTATCTTTTTTATCCTTATAAGAGATAGCTAGAGATTTTAACTCCTTAAACTTTTTAGTCAAATCATCTAGCTTTAACTTTTGAGTGTTTACTCTTGTCTTTAAATCAAAATACTCATCTATTAACTGAATTGTGGTTATTAAAAGAAGTTTGTTTTCTCCTATATTTCCGAGTTTATCTTTTAATTCACTATATTTCTTGTCAAGAAAAACTGTCAATTTTTTTAAAGATTCCTCTTGCCCATCATCACACGATAATAAATAATCTTTGTTATTAAATTTAATATTTACGTTTGCCATTTATCAATTTCCTCTACTAAGTTTTCTGTTTCTTGGCTGAGTTCATCTATTTCTTTGTTAAAGTTCTCTTCTAGGTTAGATTTTTGATTAACCTCGCCTTGAAGTTTAGTTAGCTTATTTTTTATGTAAGAGTGTTCTCTTGTAAGTTCTTCATATTTTTTTTCTATTTCTTTTTTTTCTCTCTCTAATTGATTTTTTTCTAATTCTATGTTTTTTGTATTAGAAAAAGACTGTGTATAACTAAATGATAAATTGCCTAGTTTATCTATAAGTTTATTTAAATTTTTTTCTTTGTTTTCTAAATTACTCATTTATTTTTTTATATCATAATATTGATATAGAGACTTTAAGTCTATATAGGTATTTGAATAGTGAACACAAATTTTAATCAATTATCAAACGCAATTAGATTTTTATCTATTGATGCAGTTCAAAAAGCTAATTCCGGACACCCAGGTATGCCGATGGGTATGGCTGAAGTGGCAACAGTACTTTTTAAATACCACCTGAGGTTTAATCCTAAAAATCCTGAATGGATTAACCGTGATAGATTTATTTTATCTGCTGGCCATGGCTCAATGCTTTTATACTCATTGCTTTATCTGACTGGATATAAAAGTATTTCTTTAGATGAGATTAAAAATTTTAGACAAATTGACTCAATTTGCGCTGGTCATCCCGAATATGAAAAAGGTTCTGGAATTGAAACTACAACTGGTCCTCTTGGACAAGGTTTAGGTAATTCCGTAGGAATGGCAATAGCTGAGGAGATTTTTAGAAAAAAATTTGGATCTGATTTAATAAACAATAAAACTTACGTGATTTGTAGTGATGGAGATTTGATGGAAGGAATAAGTCATGAAACAATGAGCTTAGCTGGCCATTTAAAACTTAAAAATTTAATCGTTTTTTTTGATAATAATAAAATTTCTATAGACGGGTCTACGTCTTTAAGTGTCTCTGATAATTATAAAAAAAGGTTTGAGGCTTATGGATGGAATTTTATAGAAATCAATGGCCATAACGAAAAACAAATTTCAAAGGCTATAACAAAAGCTTCAAAATCAAATAAGCCTACTTTAATATCTTGCAAAACTATTATTGGATTTGGTTCACCTAATAAATCAGGTAAAGCTGCTTCGCACGGTTCTCCTCTTGGTCAAGAAGAAATTGATTTGGTGAGAAAAAAATTAAAATGGAAAAGTGATCCATTTAAAATTCCGAGTGAAATTTTAGACGAATGGAGAGAAATTGGAAACAAAGGTGTTAAATTAGAGGAAAAATGGAAACAATTACTACTTAAAAAGAATACTAAAATTAAATCTGAATTTGAAATTTTTATGGGAAAGTTTGATAGTAAAAAGCTAGAAGAGTTAATTGAAAAAGAAAAAATTAGATATTTTGATTCCAAGCCAAGTATGGCCACAAGACAATGTTCTCAATCTGTTATAGAAAAAGTAACACAAAACTTTTTTGAAATAATTGGTGGTTCAGCAGATTTAAGTGGGTCAAATAATACTAAAACAGAAAATTCAAAGGTTATTTCTTCAAAAAATTTTGATGGTAATTATATTCATTATGGAGTTAGAGAGCACGGTATGGCCGCAACTATGAATGGCTTAGCACTTTATGGTGGGTTAATTCCATATGGAGGAACATTTTTGATTTTTTCTGATTACTGCAAGCCTTCAATAAGACTCTCAGCTTTAATGGGTTTGAGAGTGATTTATATTTTTTCACATGACTCGATCGGTTTAGGAGAAGATGGTCCTACTCATCAACCTATTGAGCAGCTTGAGGGACTTAGAGCTATACCAAACCTTAATGTATTTCGTCCCGCCGACATTAGTGAAACTCTAGAGTGTTGGGAAATAGCATTGAAAAGTAATAATACTCCTAGCGTTATAGCTTTGTCTAGACAAAAACTTCCTTATATTAATACTGAGTTAAAAAAAGAAAATAAATGTTCTTTAGGTGCGTATCAAATTAAAGTTACCTCTCATGATTATAAAGTTATTTTAGTTGCTTCAGGCTCTGAGGTTGAATTAGCCTTAAGCACACAAAAAGAGTTAAAAGAGAATAACATTGATTCAAAGGTAGTCTCAATGCCCTGCCAAGAATTATTTGAAACTCAGTCTGAAGAGTATAAGGAAAAAATTTTAGATAAAGATGCAATCATAGTATCTTTAGAAGCTAGTAGTACTGGTTCGTGGAACAAATACACAAAAGGAAACGGAATTTCTATTGGCATAGATTTTTTTGGAAAAAGCGCTCCATATAAAGAAATATTTAATCATTTCGGACTTACTAGTAGTAAAATAGTTGCACTTGTGCAAAAAGCATTGAGAAAATAATTAAGAAATAATGGCTGGAATTAAATACTTCCCTAGTGACCTAAATGTTGAAAATAAAACAATAATTCTAAGACTAGACTTTAACGTCCCTTTGATAGATGGAAAGATACAAGATTATACAAGAATCTCTTTGTCGCTACCCTTTTTAGAGGAATTGATAAAAAAAAAAGCCAAAATTATAATTTTATCTCATCTAGGAAGGCCTGAAGGCACCAAGAAAAAAAGTTTGTCCTTAATCTCTGTATATAAATATTTAAAAAAAAAGATTAAAACGAACATATATTTTTTCATGGGAGAAATAGATAACGAAACAAAAAATAAAACTTCTTATTTGAACCCGGGTGAAGTTATGCTAATTGATAATATTAGATTTTTTAAAGGTGAAGGAGATAATGATAAAAATTTTGCGGAAAAACTCGGGTCATTAGGAGAAATTTACATAAATGACGCGTTTTCATGTTCTCATAGAGAACAAGCTTCGATACATAGAATTACAGAGTTTGTCAAATATTCTTATGCTGGGCCATTATTAAAAAAAGAAATTGAAGCAATTGACTCAGTAATTTTAAAAAAAAAAGAACCAGTAACTTGCATAATAGGTGGCTCAAAAATCTCAACAAAAATAAATATTATCTTAAGTTTAATTAAGAAAGTAAATAATATTGTAATTGTTGGGGCGATGGCTAATAATTTTCTATTACATAATAATATTGAAATTGGAAAATCTCTAATTGAAAAAGACTCTTGGAAAATTGTTGAGAAAATCTTGTTAGAATCTAAAAAAACTAATTGTAAAATTATAATTCCAGAAGACTTTAAAATCTCCGAAAGTTTTGAAGGTTCTGGTACGTTTAGAAAGCAAGGAGAAATAAATAAAAATGAAATAATTCTTGATATTGGCCCTATTACAATAAAAAAAATTGAAGAAATTATTGACAAATCAAGCACAGTTCTTTGGAACGGTCCCGCTGGATATTTTGAGAATAATAATTTTGCAAAAGGGACTTATTCTATAGCTAAAAAAATTTCTGAAAACACTAGCTCAAAATCTTTGATATCTATAATTGGTGGAGGTGATACAATTTCAGCAATAAATAAGATTGAAATAAAATTAACATTTACTCACTTATCAACAGCTGGTGGAGCTTTTTTAGAGTTCCTTGAGGGAAAAGACTTGCCTGGACTTGGTGTTTTAAAATAAATACTATTTTATGACTTTAGAAGAAATCGCAAAAAAAATGTGTGCAAAAGGCAAAGGAGTATTAGCAGCCGATGAGAGCACTGGCACGATGGATAAAAGATTAAAAAGTGTTGATGTCGAGTGCACCAAAAAAAATAGGCTTACATTTAGACAAGCTCTTTTTAGTTCTGAGGCAATGAAAAATTATATTGGTGGTGTCATTCTTTTTGATGAAACTATCAAACAAAAAACTTCGTTAGGCTTAACTATACCTGAATTGATTATAAAAAATGGATCAATTCCTGGAATAAAAGTAGATATGGGAGCGAAACCTTTGGCTGGTTCGTCCGAAGAAACTGTTACAGAAGGCTTAGACGGCTTAAGAGATAGGTTAAAAGAATACTATAAACTTGGTGCAAGATTTACTAAATGGAGAGCGGTTTATAAAATTGGAGATAAATATCCCTCTACACAATCAATCAAATCTAACGCACATGCACTCGCAAGGTACGCAGCTTTAGTTCAAGAGACGCAAATGGTTCCGATCGTAGAGCCAGAAGTTTTAATGGACGGCAATCATGATATAGAAAAATGCTATAAAGTGACAACTGATATATTAAATGAATGTTATAATGAGCTAGCTATTCATAAAGTTGACTTGAGTGGCACTGTTTTGAAACCAAATATGATTATACATGGCTCTAAATGTGTAAATAAAGCAAGCTCAAATGAGATCGCAAAAAAAACATTAGATTGTTTAAAAAAAAACGTCCCAAGTGAAGTTCCAGGAATAGCTTTTCTCTCAGGTGGTCAATCAGAAATAGAAGCAAGTAGGAATTTAAATGAAATAAATAAGATTAATGATACTAAATTTCTTATAACT
>MDTC01211344.1_pt1 | contig 12923 bp, 16 predicted proteins | sample 811181 | NCBI WGS metagenome assembly MDTC01 (sample SAMN05326644, study PRJNA326480) | marine metagenome | isolation source: seawater | place: Pacific Ocean: North | collected 2011 | reverse complement strand
CTTTAAAGTATTTCCTGATAATTTTAGCGGCAGCCATTGATGCATCAATGGCAACTTTTAATTCCCTTGAAAAATTTTTTACATCGAAAAAACTCACTTAATGACTCCTTTAGAAACGTTAACTATGAAGGTATCTTAGAAAAGAAACAAGATGATTGACAAAGTTTAATAAGCACAATAAAGTTCGCTTGTATTTAGTGAATCCTTGAAGGCATTTTCTTGGATGAACGGGAATTCAGTAATTTTGTTTACAATAAAATCTGAAGCTGCCCCCGCAACGGTGATCGAGGTAAATTTTGACCCCTTTCATAAATTAATGAAAGAGCCACTGCGAATTATAATGTTGTATTTACATTAGTTCGTGGGAAGGTGTCAAGACTGGAAATTTCCACTCGTAAGCCCGGAGACCGGCTATTTACAACTATTACGAATAATGCGGTGGGCGTTATTGGAAATACTGTGATCCTAATTCATCAGTATTCTCCCAATTTATCCATCAATTTATTCACTTATTTTTATAAATGTGTGCGGTGGGCATACCACAATGGATAATAATGAATAATTCACATAAATCGATTTTTGTTTTTCTAGTTTGTTTTTTTGGTTCAATGATCGTCAATGCTCAATCTAAAAATATTGATACAATTACAGTTACTGCTACTCGCTCAAATATTGCTATCGAAGATGCCACTCTTCCGGTAACCATAATTGGACGTGAACAAATTGAACAATCTCTAGCCAGAGATATTTCTCAACTACTTCGATTTGAAGCTGGTCTTGATATCGGTAGAAATGGTGGTCCAGGTCAAACTACTTCTTTGTTTCTTCGAGGAACAGAGAGCAATCACACTTTGGTTCTTGTTGATGGAGTGCGAATCAATCCTGGAACTATTGGTGGTGCAGCCCTACAAAACATCAATCCAGATATTATCGAAAAAATCGAAATTGTAAAAGGCTCAAGATCAGCTCTATATGGCACTGATGCAATTGGTGGTGTTATCAACATAATTACAAGAAAAGTTGATTCAAATTATATTGAGAGTGGATTTGGTTATGGTGTCTTTGGTTCAAAAAATCGAAAATTAGATATGGGTTATAAAAGTGGTTCAACCGAATTGGGAGTTTCAATAAACTCCAATAAAACAGATGGTTATAAAATTCGAACCGATAGTGATATTAAACGAGGTTATGAAAATCTCACAACTAATTTTCATGTTAGACAAAATTTTCAAACCAGTGATTTTACTTTAAGGCATTGGAGAACCTCAGGAATGGTCGAGTATCTTGATTTTTTTCTCACGCCAATCGATCAAGATTTCGTGAATGAAAGCACAGCTCTTGAATTTAACAACAGTTTCAATAATCAATTACAAAGTAAAGTAATAATCAGTCATGTCCAAGATGATATTAAACAGAACCAGTCAACTGCTTATGTGACCTCAAAAAGAAATATTTTTGATGGTCAAGTAGCTATGACTGGAGATAATCATCATCTTACTGGTGGCATATATATTAGTGATGAAGAGGCATCAAGTTTTGCATGGGGCTCTGGGTTCAAGAAAGATACACAATCAAATGCTATTTTCATTCAAGATAATATTACTCAAGGTGACCATCGGATATTTATAGCAGCTCGTCTAACTGATCATGAGACTTTTGGAAAAGAAACAACATGGAATGCCGAATATGGTTTAAATATAAATGAACAATGGACTCTAAATGCTTCTGCGGGACATGCCTTCAGAGCTCCTGATGCCACTGATCGCTATGGCTATGGTGGAAATATTAATCTAAAACCAGAAGCATCTGATGATATTCAACTTAATGCAGCGTATAGGCCTAATGATAGTTCAACTTATCGTATTGAATTATTTGATACGCAAATTGAAAATCTCATTGAATACGACTTCGCTAAAGATAAAATGCTTAATATAGGTGAGGCAAGTATGCGCGGTCTTCAATTAAGCTATAATTTTATTAATGAGAAGTATTCTTTGAGAGTCGACTATATTAACCAAAAAGCCCAAAATGATATCAATAAAACTTTACTTCTAAGGCGCCCAAAACAAAGCTTAACATTGAATATGATTAGAAAATTCCAGAATGTTGACATTGGAATATCATTGCTTGCTAGTGGTGAAAGAAAAGATTTTGGAGTAACCTTGCCTGGGTATGCAATCGTCAATCTGACTGGCCAATTTAAAATAAGTGATAAATTGTCCATTAACGCACAAATTGAAAATATGCTAGCTAAGCATTACGAGACGGCAGCAAATTACAAAATGCAGGGAAGAAGTGCATTTTTTGATGTTACTCGTCGCTGGTGATTATAATAAAAAGTTAATAATTATGGGAAACAGACTCAGTAAAATTTATACAAAAACTGGTGATGATGGAACTACTGGACTGGGTGATGGCAGCCGAATAGCAAAAAATGCTGCAAGAGTTGAGGCCTTTGGAACAGTTGATGAGGCTAATAGTGCTATAGGAGTTATCTTAGCCTCATCCTCATCAACTGATTTTATTTCTAAATGCTTAACAAATGTTCAACATGATTTATTTGAATTAGGAGGAGAGTTATGTATTCCGGGTCATGCAGCCATTGAACAATCATTCATAACAAGATTAGAAAATGAGCTGGATTATTTAAACAAAGATCTGCCTCCATTAAAGGACTTCATTTTACCTGGTGGTGGGCCAGCTGCTGCTGCTTGTCACTTGGCGCGGACTATTGTTAGAAGAGCAGAAAGACGTGTATTAACATTAAAAAATAAAGAACCTGTAAGAGATGAGGTTATTGGTTATCTAAATCGACTCTCGGACTTACTTTTTGTTATCGCAAGAATACTGGCTAGAATCGAAAATGGTAAAGAAGTAATCTGGGATCGTAAAGTCTAATAAAATATTAACTTCCGTATGATTACCTCAAAAACAATTAAGAGGATGTTAATTAGAGTAGTTTTTAATTCGGCTATCCTCCAATTTCTCACAGATCTCTTGTCCAGCTTTAATTATATTCGTGGTTGGTCGTTCCAATTGATCCGCATTTATACTGTATAAATTATGTAACTTACTTGCCTTTATTGCTGGCCATCTAAGCCATAGATCAAGCTTATTATCTCCAGCACTATTAGTGCTTAATATAACATCAGGATCTCTCAAAATAACTGATTCAATAGATACTGAGGGTGCCATCTGAGATAATTCATCGAATATGTTTTGACCACCACATAATTCAATAAGCTGACTTATATAATGACTCCCACCAATGGTAAACAACGGTCGGTCATCTATTTGGAAAAAAACACTGATACTATCTTTAGCTCCATAAATAGCCTCCAATCTAGAGATCTCTTGATGATATTCCTCAATAATGTTCTTCGTCTGACTTTGCCGATCAAACAGATCCCCAAGATTTTTTATGGCTAGAGGAATATCTTCAAGGCGACTGGTTTTTATGACTTCAATACGGTAGTTAAGCTTTCTCAGCTCATCTATGACTCGTTGTGGAGTTCCATCCTCCCAGGCAAGAATAATAGTTGGCTGAAGAATAGCAATTTGCTCTAAATCCAGAATGAATGCATCTCCAATCTCTGGTAACTCACGTATCTCCTCAGGAAAGTTACTATAGGCACTTACGCCCACTAGCATATTACCAGCCCCAATATCGAACATCATTTCACCTAAATGAGGTGACAATGTTATTACTCTTTCAACTTTAGAATCATTTAAAAATACTTTTGGTTGTTCATAGGAAGACTCACATCCTATCAAGTAAAAACATATAATTAGCAATGTATAAATAAATCTCATACTTATAAGTTTTATAAAATTATTTTTTATTGAGTTGATCATATAATGAAAACCAGTCAAATGCTGGACCTGGATCTGTTTTTCTATTTGGTGCTATATCACTGTGAGCTACGATATTTCGTGCATTAATAGTGGGATAGAATTTTGTAAGCACACCTATAATCCTTGCAAGGCTATCATATTGCATCTTAGTGTAATCATCATTATCTGACCCTTCCAGCTCTATGCCTATAGAAAAATCATTACAATTATTTTTACCCTGAAAACTTGATTCTCCAGCGTGCCAGGCACGCTTATCAAAAGATACAAATTGATATACCTTCCCTGATCGATCAATTAAAAGGTGAGATGAAACTTGGAGATGTTTTATCTCTATGAAAAAAGGATGTTTATTGTGATCAAGTTTGTTCAGGAAGAAATCTCTTATATTTTCAAAACCATATTCTCCAGGTGGAAGGCTGATACCATGCAACACTATAATCTCTATATCTACACCAGAAGGTCGTCGGTCATAATTAGGTGAGTCAAAATACTGAGCATGAGATACTAAATATTTTTTAGGATCAATGAAAAGTGGTTCTGGAGATTTTTTATCAGATTTTTTCATTTCATTATAGATGATATAATAGAAGAAAAGAGTTTGTTATCAAATCATTCGAAACACTATAAGTAAATTTTTATATTCAACATAATTGTTCATATGCAGAAACATCGTCTTTATATTGATCACTTAATCATCCCCAATAAAATAATACGCCTATCTGATACTAAGGCACATTATTGTAAACATGTTTTGAGATTGAGAGAAAATAATGTCATCACTATTTTTAATGGTGATGGCTTTGAATATAATGCTGTTATCACAGAAATTACAAAAAAAACTATTTCAATAATTCCAAGTAATCATTCATATAAAGAAATTCCATTTTTACGAAAAATTAATATTGGGCAAAGTCTAATAAGAAAAGAAAAAATGGATATGATTATTCAAAAAATTACTGAATTAGGTATCAATGAGATTACCCCACTACATACCAAATATACGACTGTAAAACTTCCAGAAAATCGATTACAAAATAAGCTTGAACATTGGAAAAAAATTGCTCAAAGCGCCTGCGAACAGTGTGAACGTAATATCCTTCCAGTTATAAATACCCCTATTACTATAAAAGAATTTATAATTAAATCATCGAAAGAAAGCTGTCGACTAATTATTGACCCCAGAGCTACTATATCAATCAATAATATCAAACCTAAGCACCGAAATATTGATATAATGATAGGGCCTGAGGGCGGCTTTAGTGAAAATGAAATTCAATCTGCTATTGAATTGGACTATCTCCCTATCTCTCTGGGTCCCAGAATACTTAGAACAGAAACTGCTGCAATGATCACTATTGCTCTACTTCAGTCAAAATGGGGTGATATGGGGGCTGACTTAGTAACTAGGAAACGTTAGGATCATTAAAGAAAGAAATAAATAGGAAGCTTTATGGCAAAAATCAAATTGAATATTGGTATTATAATGGATCCTCTAAGCTCCATAACTCCAAAGAAGGATAGTTCTCTCGCTATGTTATTGGAAGCTCAATCTCGAGACCATAAAATTTATTACATGGAACAAAAAGATTTAAGCATAGTTAATGGGGAAGCGATGGCTGATGCATCAAATATTGTGGTTTATGATAATAACGAATCTTGGTTTAAAATAACAAAAGAAATGAGCTTAAATCTAAAAGAACTTGATGTAATTCTCATGAGAAAAGATCCGCCCTTTGATATGGAATATATCTATACCACTTATATACTAGAAAAAGCTGAAGATGAGGGTGTGCTTATCTTAAATAAACCAAGTGCATTAAGAGATATGAATGAAAAAGTATATACAGCATGGTTTCCTGATTGCACGCCGTTAACTCTAATCACTCGATCAATGTCAAAAATCAAATCTTTTTTAATAGAACATAGAAAAATTGTGATAAAACCACTTGATGGCATGGGTGGAAAATCGATATTTGTCATTAACCATGATGATGGTAATGCCAATGTAATTATCGAAACTCTTACTGATTATGGTGCTCGTTTTGCTATGGCACAAATGTACGTACCTGAAATTTCTCAAGGTGACAAAAGAATACTATTAATAGATGGTGAGCCTATTCCTTATTCCCTCGCAAGGATACCCTCCGCAGACGACAACAGAGGCAATTTGGTCATGGGAGCAACTGGTGAAGGGAGAGAGTTAACTGAGCAAGATAAGAAAATCTGCAAAATAATAGGCAATACTCTCAAGGAAAAAGGTGTTTTATTTTGTGGTATTGATGTTATTGGTGATTACCTCACAGAAATTAACTCCACTAGCCCAACTGGTATCAGAGAATTAGATCAAAAATATAATATTAATATTGCTAGTTTATTATTTGATGTTATTGAGCAAAAAGTTAATCTAGTTTAATTAAAATGTCACCCATGGAAAATATAATTCTAGCCTTAGACTTTGGTTTACGCAGAATTGGTTGTGCGGTAGGGCAAAATATTACAGGCACAGCAAATCCGATTGGAACACTGAGTAATTCAGATATTGGGCCAGATTGGATCTTGTTAGAAAAGTTTATACATGAGTGGAAACCAACAATTCTAGTAGTTGGATTGCCGCTTCATGAGGATGGAACGCCATCCTTGATTTGCAGCGAAATTAATAAATTTATTTCTGAACTTGAGAAATTTAATATTCCTATTGAAACTATTGATGAACAATATACCTCTTTAGAAGCAAAAGAAATTCTTAAAAAAGAACGCCAGCTGGGTTTAAGAGGTAAAATAAAAAAAGAAACGATAGATGCAACAGCAGCAACACTAATCGCAAAAAGATGGTTAAACAAAACAGTTAAAATTATTAATTAAACCAAGTAGAATGATACTAAATAAGACTATTTAGGTAAGTTAATGCTCTCTGGTTCGTTAAATGAATCTATAAAACAGACCTCCAATGACGGTAAATTACGTCACTTGCTCAGTCTTGAAGGTTTAGATAAAAAGATTCTTATCAAGTTACTTAAGCGAGCACAAAAATTTACTTTATTGGAGCAATCTCCTCATGGCGAGATTGATGCTAATAATGTACATACACTTGCTAATTTATTTTATGAACCTAGCACTAGAACTCGTGCCTCATTTGAGATAGCAGCTAAACGCCTCGGTTTTAACGTTATGAATTTTGATATAGAAAACTCTTCTGGTAAAAAAGGAGAAACTATATTCGATACTGCGATGACCCTTAAATCTCTAGGTGTAAATACATTAGTCATCAGACACAATGAAATTGGACTACATGGTAAATTAGTTCAAAAACTAGGAAATGAATGCGCCATCGTTAATGCAGGTGAGGGGCATATGTCTCATCCTACGCAGGGATTGCTTGATTTACTTACAATAGAACAAACAAAACAATCTTTTAAAAATCTTATTGTTACAATAGTTGGTGATATTGCTCATTCAAGAGTAGCTCGATCAACAGCTCATGGCCTCTCAATAATGGGAGTCAAAGAATTAAGATTTGTTTCACCTCAGGAATTCGCACCTCAAAAAAATATAACTCCTGATGCTAAACACTACACTGATTTGCATAAAGGGTTGGAGGATGCTGATGTTGTGATGGCACTTCGCATTCAACATGAAAGAATTAATGATGCAAGTAATATGAACCTAGAGGAATATATACAAAATTATAGGTTAACAGAAAAAAATATGAATATTGCAGCACCCGATGCCATTGTAATGCATCCAGGGCCAATGAATAGAGATATTGAAATTGAATCATCTCTTGCAGATAGCAAGCAATCTGTAATTTTAAGACAAGTAGCAAATGGAGTTGCCGTAAGAATGTCTTTATTGAGTGAGCTAGCAAAAAACTATGGTACTGATAATGAATGATGCTCAGTCTCAACGAGGTACTATTTTTATTGAAGAAGCAAGAATTGAATCTTTAATAGCTTATCCTGATCAACAATTTATCATGCGCCTCCACTCCCCAAAATGTGCAAAAAAAGCATTGCCTGGAAGTTTTGTGCATATTCAATGTGACAAAGAAATTCTCATGCGTCGCCCTCTATCTATTATGAGAGTGAATGCAAATAAAGGATGGATTGAAATTTTATTCAAAATTATTGGTAATGGCTTAAAAGCATTAAGTGAGAAGAAAACTGGAGATATATTAAGCTCGATTGGCCCGATAGGCAATGGCTTTATTCCAAATAAAGATAAACCAAAAACTATCCTTATTGGTGGAGGAGTAGGAATACCTCCGATAGTTTTTCTTGCTGAGACACTGAAACAAAAAAAAGATTTTGAACCACTTGTAATTATGGGGTCAGAAATTCCTTTTCCTTTTGAACTTATTAAGCGAAATATTAAAATACCTTGGCTCGAAAATAATATAAATAGCTCAATGCCACTTTTAGAGAACTGGCAATTGCCTTGTGTCCTTTGTAGCCTTAGTGAGATTCAAGGCACTTTTAATGGATACGTAACACAAGCCGCTGATCTTTATTTTAGTACATTGAATCAGAGTGAGTTAAGCAAAATTGAAATCTTTTCATGTGGGCCAACACCTATGTTAGAAGCTGTATCAGAAGTTGCAAAAAAATACAGTTTACCTTGTCAAATTTCTCTAGAAGAATATATGGCATGTGCGATTGGAGGCTGTGCTGGCTGTACTATCCCAATAAAAACTGAAGATGGCATTGCGATGAAAAGAGTCTGCGTCGACGGTCCAGTATTTAATGCTAATAATGTATTCTAGCTAAAATAAAGTGGAAAAAATAGAACACAATCTGACAATAATTAATAAACAAATTAATGATGCTGAAAATAAATATAATCGAAAGCCTGGATCAGTTTCTTTATTAGCTGTCAGTAAGAAACATTCTATTGAATTAATTAAAATTGCTCATTCTCTAGGTCAAAATCATTTTGGTGAGAACTTTGTTCAAGAAGGGGTTGAAAAAATACATGCCCTTAAATCAAAAAAATTATGCTGGCATTTTATTGGGCATATTCAAAGTAATAAAACGCGTATCATTGCGGAAAATTTCGATTGGGTGCATACAGTAGATCGATTAAAAATAGCTGAAAGATTAAGCAAACAACGTCCTAATACGGCAAAAGATTTAAACATTTGCGTTCAAGTGAATATAGATCGTGAAGATGCCAAATCAGGGGTTTACATAGAGGAGTTAGGTAGAATTTGCAATGCAATCCAGAGATTACCAAAATTAAAATTACGCGGTTTGATGTGCATCCCAATCGCTAAAAATAAGCACAGTGATCAGAGATTATCATTTGCTAAACTCAATAATCAAAAGCAGTTAATTAGCCAAAATCTAACTAATCTCGATACTTTATCAATGGGAATGACCAATGACTATATGGCAGCTATTCAGGAAGGTGCAACAATTATTAGAATAGGTACTGCACTTTTTGGTGCGCGATAATATATGAAACTCAATAAAAAAATATAAATAAAGACTTATATCATATGAAAACATTAACAATTAGAATATCCTCAAGCTAAATAAATGGAATAAATTAGGATGACTCCTACCTTATATTTTTTAACTAAAACAATTGGTGACCTTGCTCTATTTATTTTTGTATTAAGGTTTTGGTTGCCCTTATTTCGTGCTGATTTTAGAAATCCAATATCACAAAGTATTAACAAATTTACCTCACCCGCTGTAAATACCGTAAGAAGATTCATCCCCTCTATAGGGAGATTAGATACTGCCACTATATTGGTAACTTTTTTATTGCAATACGCACTCATCCAATTACTCCTTCTGATAAAACAACAAAGCACCAATTCAACCACTATTCTCGTAAGCACCTTTTTTAACCTATGTTTAACAAGCGCTGATCTGTTCTTCTTTGCGATCATTATTCATATAATATTTAGTTGGGTTGCACCTGTTTCATACAGTCCAATTAAGAATTTAAGTGCAAATATCGCTGAACCTTTATTGAAACCTTATAGAAAATTTTTTCAACCAATAAGTGGTATCGATTTATCTCCAATATTTGCCATAATTGCTATTCAAGCTGTTATTATTTTTTTAAGGAATACATCCCCCTTACTGATATAAATTATTCTTGAATACTCTAAAAAATGGTGCTCATAAACCAAATGTCAAAAAAAATACTCATATGTTCAACAATTCTTTTTTTATTTGCTTGTGGGGGAGGTATAGAAAAAATCCCAGTTGCAGAAGTCGCAGTTGATAGTAATTTTGCACTAGGCGACTACACTGCTTATCTGAGTACAAATAAGACAAATGATCTTTCAGATCAAATGGCAAAAAAATATGGCTTAGAAAGAAGAAAAAATCTAGCTATGCTGAATGTCTCTATATTAAGAAACTCAGATTGGAAGTCCATTGATGCTAAAATTGAACTTCATGTAAAAAATTTAATTGGGCAAAATAAGAAAGTTGATAAATTTACGATAAAAGAAAATGGCGCAATTTCCAATAGCTTTATATCACCTATATCAAATCAGGAAACCTTGCTTTACTCACTTGCAATCACAGTCAAAGATCAAGGTACCAATAAGATAGAGTATCATAAGAAATACAATTTTGAGTAAATTCAATTAGTTTCTCAACCTTAAAATTTCTTATATTTTTACATATAAATTTTGATATTCTATGATTAGTTTTATATGTAAGTATCAAAATAGAGGAAGGGTTTTTGCCAATGGCTAAAATTAATAATTCAATAAAAATTGCCCCAAAACAATTGACAAAATCGTCAATTTTTAGTCAGATTGCAAATGAAACTGGTTTAACAAAGAAAGATATTGCAGCTGTTTTTGACTCGCTGTCAAATATAATTAAAAAAAATCTTTCTGGAAAAAAAGCTCCTGGGATTTTTACTCTGCCGGGCCTTGTTAAAATAAAAGTAATGAAAAGAGCGGCTACCAGAGCGAGAAAAGGAACAAATCCATTCAATGGTAAAGATATGATCATCAAGGCTAAACCAGCGACCAAGGTGGTTAAAGTAGCACCATTAAAACGTTTAAAAGATATGATCTAAATATTCTGCTCAATAAATGTTTCGATCTCTGCCCTCAATTCGACTAAGCAGCCATGAAAAAAATGTGTCGCTCCATCTATGATTACAATTCTAGATGTAACTTCAAGATTTTTGTGCCAATCTATCAAGGTATGAATCTTAATAACCTCATCTTTATTACCATGTAGTATCAACCAAGGGCATATAGGTTCATTCCTTATTAAAAAATTGTTCTTAAATACTGATGGAGCAATAGTAATTAATGCTTTTGACTCAATAGCAGCAGCCACTCTAATCGCGATACCGCCTCCAAATGAGAATCCACCTAACCAAATTGGAATTTTTGGATAATAGTTTTTTATATAATTCATCACACTAATCACATCATCATATTCGCCAATACCATCATCAAAACTGCCCTGACTCACTCCTACTCCCCTGAAATTAAACCTCAAAACCATGATGTTTTTACTTAAACAAGCTCTTGCTATTGTATGAACTACTTTATTTTTCATACTGCCACCATGGAGTGGATGAGGATGACAAATTATAATGATACCCAATGGATTTAGTTTGGAATGTTTTTCTAATTTAGCTTCTATTTTGCCTACTGGACCATCAATAAGAATATTTTCAGTTGAAATCATGCTGCTCATTATTGTGTACCTATTATTTATGGCTTTATTTATTACCTAATCAAAATATCATTTTTAATTTGAGAGATTATCTTTTCATCTATATAGTCAAAATATGAATCTTATAAATTCTACATATCTTAACTCGATATCATTTATATATGGACTCACAGTTTGCTTGTTAATCATTTTTGTTTTGCTTATAAGATCACAACTAAAGTTAAAACAAAGAAATCAGCAGCTAAAAAAAATCAATCGAAATTATATCTCTTTGAATAGTCAGCTAAGAAAGTTATCAAATAAAGTTAACATAAATAAAAAGTTGAATAAGAAAAAAGAACCTTTAGCTAAAAATTATCAAACCCAATCATTATCGGCAACTGAAAAATTAAAATCTTTATCAAAAGAACTAAATCAATGGAAACAGAGGGTACCGCCTCTAATAGATCGATACAAGAATCTATCATTGAAATATAAAAATTTAAAAAATGAGTTACTCGAAGCCAAGCGTATTATTGCTCTTAGTGAAGTTATGAATACAGCAGATAAGACTAAAACAGTAATAAATCTTAATAACTATAGGTCACGAGATGATTTACAGATGATTCGAGGTATTGGACCATCAATAGAGAAGACCTTAAATCAATTTGATATATTTCGACTTAATCAAATTGTATCTATGACTGATTTAGAAATTGAAACTATTGCAAATAAAATTAAAGGTCTTAAGAGTCAGATTTACCGCGAAGATTGGATAGGACAAGCAGAGATTCTATTACAAAAAAATCACTTAGAGAAAAAAACTAAATAATTTACTTTATCGTTAACATTAATAAATACGTTTTTCTAAATGAGAAGAAATATAATCCCCGTTTAAGTTAATTTTTTATCTCTTTAGAGCTAAAATTCAAAGCAGCTGAATTAATACAATATCTCAGTCCTGATGGCTTAGGCCCATCTTCAAATACATGGCCTAAATGAGAGCCACATTTACTACACACAACTTCTAAACCTGAATATGTGCCATCAGCTCTTCTATGATTTTCATCTTTAACTGTTTTTATTCTGTCTCCAGCCAGTACCAGGAAAAAGCTTGGCCATCCAGTCCCAGAGTCAAACTTATGATCAGAGGAAAATAGTTCACTCTCACAACAAATACAAATGTAGGTACCATCCCTTTTTTCTTTTAACAACTCGCCAGTAAAAGGGATCTCTGTTCCTTTTTTTTGGGTAATAAAATATTGTTCATCAGTTAGTTTTTCTTTTAGGTCACTTTCTGGCATTTTATAACCTCAATTTATTAGTGTATTCATTACTACTATTTAGTTGCAGTTTTCTTCTTAGATGTTTTCTTCTTAGAAGATGTTTTCTTAGAAGATGTTTTCTTAGTTGTAGTTTTCTTAGTTG
>MDTC01082389.1_pt1 | contig 12923 bp, 11 predicted proteins | sample 811181 | NCBI WGS metagenome assembly MDTC01 (sample SAMN05326644, study PRJNA326480) | marine metagenome | isolation source: seawater | place: Pacific Ocean: North | collected 2011 | reverse complement strand
CATCCCCAATTAAGACAAACTCCTCCTAAATTTTCTTTTTCTATTATTGCAGTTTTTAATCCAAGTTGTGAAGCTCTAATAGCAGCAACGTATCCCCCTGGACCACTTCCTATAATAATTAAGTCATATGAATTATCCATTATAATTAATTAGATTAGATTTCAAATTTACTAAAAATAACACTTTTCTTAGAATTGAAATTATCATTTTTCAGGAATAAAATTGACACTTATGGAATTTACACAATAACGTTTACCAGTTGAAGTTGGCCCATCCTTAAAAACATGACCTTGATGACCTCCACATTTTGAACATAAAATCTCTATTCTATTAAGTCCAATTGATTTATCTTCTTTGTAAGTTAACGACCCATTAATTGCCTTATCATAACTTGGCCATCCGCATCCACTGTCGAATTTATCTTTACTGTTATATAATTTATTTCCACAAGCCTTACAAGTATATACTCCTTTTTTGAAATGATTGTTATATTTTCCTGAATGAGGAATTTCTGTTCCTTTTTCTCTAAGAACATGGAATTCTTCTGGATTTAAAACCTGTTTCCATTCTTCTTCAGATTTATTAATATAATATTTTTTATCATCCATATTATTCGGATATAAAATTAAGCGCTATTGAATTTATACAATGTCTTTTTCCAGTTGTTTCTTTTGGTCCATCTTTAAAAACATGACCTAAGTGACTGCCACATTTAATGCATTTGACCTCTGTCCTAATAAATCCAAATTTATAATCAATTTGATATTCTATTGCGTTTTCTATTGAGCTATCAAAAGAGGGCCAGCCTGTTTTGGAATCAAATTTATTTTCAGATTTATATAAAAATGAGTTACAAGCTTTACAAGCATAGATTCCTTTTTTAAAGTGGTTGTTATATTCTCCTGAATAAGCACTTTCTGTTCCGGATTTTCTTAAAATCTTATATTCCTCTTTTGAAAGAAGTTTTTTCCATTCCGTATCAGTTTTGTTAACTATATATACTTTTTTTTGAGTATGTTTTTTTTTATTTTTTTGTGAACAACTCAGGGCAGGTATCAGTAATAAAAAAATAATTATTTTTTTCATCTATTTTTTTCAAATTTACAAATCATTTTAACTTTAAATAATTATATTACACCTAATAAATTAGTGAAGCTATAATGTTTCAAAATAAAGTTAGTTTTAAAAAAGGAGATAATAAACTTATTTCTGCTTGGACTTTTTATGATTGGGCTAATTCAGTATATCCACTAGTTATTTCTTCTACTATTTTTCCAATTTATTATGCTTTAATTTTTGATGATTATAATTATATAGATTTTTTTGGTTATGAAATAAAAAATACTGCTATGATTAGTTTTATAACTGCCTTAGCATTTTTAGTTATAGTTTTTATTATTCCCTTGCTTTCTGGAATTTCTGATTATTTAGGTAACAAGAAAATCTTTATGAAATTTTTCGTTTATATTGGTTCTGTTTCTTGTATAGCCTTATATTGGTTTAATTTGGAAACAATATATATTGGTTTATTCTTTTATTTTATTGCATTAATTGGATATTGGTCTAGTTTAGTTTTTTATAACTCTTATTTACCAGAAATCGCTTATAATAATCAACAAGACAGAGCAAGCGCTAAAGGATTTGCAATGGGATATATTGGAAGTATAATTCTTTTATTATTAAACCTTTTAATGGTTATGAAGCCATCGATTTTTGGAATTTCAGGTTCAGGAAATGAAGCTACACTTCAAGCAATGAAATTTTCATTTATTTCAGTTGGAATTTGGTGGATTATTTTTAGTCAAATTCCTTTTTATTTTTTGCCAAGTAATAAAAAAAATAATAAAATCAAAAAGGATATTATATGGAATGGGTTTAAAGAATTAAAAATGGTATGGTTTGATATTAATTTAAATTTAAATTTGAAAAGATTTCTTGGTGCATTTTTTGTATATAGTACGGCTCTTCAAACAGTTATGCTTGTAGCTACGTATTTTGGAGAAGAGGAAATTAATTGGCCCAGTAATTCTGAAAAGACAATTGGTTTAATTGTAAGTATTTTGTTAATTCAGTTGGTTGCTGTAATCGGAGCCATGTTATCTTCAAAATGTTCTGAACTTTATGGAAATTTAAAAACATTAATTTTTATAAATATTATTTGGGCTTTAATATGTCTCTTTGCTTTTTATATTCACACTCCATTTGAATTTTATATTATTGCAGGATTTGTCGGTCTAGTCATGGGAGCTTTACAGCCTTTGTCTAGATCTACGTATTCTAAATTTCTTCCTGAAACTAATGATACAGCCTCTTATTTTAGTTTTTATGGCGTGACTGAGAAAATTGCAATTATCATTGGTATGTCACTATTTGGGGTTATTGATCAAATTACAGGTAGTATGCGAAATTCAATTTTTATTTTTTTAATACTATTTTTAATTGGAGCGTACTTGCTTTTTAGAATTTATCTTAAAAATAAAGACAGTGAAAATTAATTATTAAAATTTTTCTTAATAATATCAATTTTTCTTTTCGATTCCTTTTCTTTAATTGAAGCACGTTTGTCATATATTTTTTTACCTTTTGCAAGAGCTATCCTTATTTTTGCAATACCTTTTTTATTAATATATAAGTTTAATGGTATAATTGTCAAACCTTTAGTTTTAACTTTTTCAGCAAGTTTTGATAGTTCTTTTTTATTTAATAGAAGTTTTCGAATAGACTTAGGCTTATGATTAAAATTATTTGCAAAACTATATTCTTGAATATCCATATTAACAGCAAATAATTCTCCTTTTTCATTAAATTCACAAAAACATTCTGAAATAGAAGCTTTTCCATTTCTTATCGATTTTATTTCACTTCCTTTTAAAACAATCCCAGCATTATAATCATCTAAAAGTTCATATTGGAATTTAGCTTTTCTATTTTTTATGTTTATATTTTTTTGCATAGAATAAATTTAAGGTAATATTTTAATTTTTTATAAAAAAAAACCTAGTTGGCATAACTCTTGAATACACTTTGTATAATATGTTTAATATTAGTGATCTTTAACGGAAACATTTAAGGATATTCTTTTTTTGATTACTTTGATGACATATTGACTTAAAAAAATATTATGAGCAAAACAATATTTTCATCATTTGACAACATGTCACTAGATGCTGTAAAAAATGATGCTGAATTAATTCCATTATTAACTTCTGAAGATGAAGAAGCTTTAGATAAAGAAGAATTGCCTAATTCTGTTCCTATTTTACCACTTAGAAACACTGTTCTTTTTCCTGGTGTTGTTATTCCAATAACAGCAGGAAGAGATAAATCAATAGAGTTGATTAAGGATGCTAATAAGTCTGATAAGATAATAGGTGTTGTAGCTCAAGTTGATCGAAAAATTGAGGATCCTACAGCTAAGGATGTTTATAAATTAGGAACTGTTGCACAAATTTTACGAGTTTTGAAAATGCCTGATGGAAATACTACTATTATTATTCAGGGTAAAAAGCGATTTGAAATAGATCAGTTTTTAACTGAGGACCCATATATTAAAGCTTCTATAATAGGAGTTGATGATGACAGAAAAGAATTAAAAAACAAGGAATTTAAATTAATTGTAGAATCTATAAAAGATTTAGCACTTCAGATTATACAAGAAAATCCTTCAATTCCATCTGAGGCATCTTTTGCAATAAAAAATATTCAAAGTGCTCCTTTTTTAATCAATTTTGTTTCATCAAACATGAATTTAATTGTTCCTGATAAACAAGAAATACTTTCTTTAAAATCAATTAAAGAAAGAGCTCTTTTGTGCTTAAAGTTTATGAATATTGAATATCAAAAATTAGAATTAAAAAATGATATTCAATCTAGAGTTAAAACTGATTTAGATAAACAACAAAGAGAATATTATCTTCATCAACAGATGAAAACTATACAGGAAGAACTAGGTGTAATTTCCTATGATGAGGAGATTGATGAAATGAAAAAAAGATCAAAAAATAAATTATGGAATAATCATATTAATGATCATTTTAATAAAGAATTATCAAAATTACAAAGAATGAATCCTCAGGTAGCTGAATATTCTGTTCAGAGAAATTATTTAGATCTCTTTTTAGATCTTCCTTGGGGATTATATTCTAAAGATAAATTTAATTTTCATAGAACTCAAAGAATTTTAGATAGAGATCATTATGGTCTTGAGGAGGTTAAAAAAAGAATTATCGAGTATTTGGCTGTTCTTAAACTCAGGAATGATATGAAATCACCAATTTTATGTTTATTTGGCCCTCCAGGAGTAGGAAAAACTTCATTAGGTAAATCAATTGCTGAAGCTTTAGGAAGATCTTATGTTAGAGTTTCTCTTGGAGGAATGAGAGATGAAGCTGAAATAAGAGGTCATAGAAAAACCTATATAGGGGCTTTACCTGGTAGAATTATTCAAAGTATTAAAAAATCGGGGACTTCTAATCCGGTTTTTGTTTTGGACGAGATTGATAAATTAACTGTAAGTCCTCAAGGTGATCCATCTTCAGCTTTACTTGAAGTTTTAGATCCTGAACAGAATAATGAATTTTATGATAATTATTTAGAACAAGGGTATGATCTATCTAAAGTAATGTTTATAGCAACAGCAAATAACATTAGTTCTATTCATCCAGCTTTAAAAGATAGAATGGAGATTATTAATGTTAGTGGATATACAATTGAAGAGAAAACAGAGATAGCTAAAAGACACTTATTGAAAAAACAATTAAATGATCATGGACTTAAAAAAAATAAACTTTCTATTTATAAACGCACAATAGAAAAAATAATTGAAGGTTATACAAGAGAATCTGGTGTTAGAGGATTAGAAAAACAGATTGCTAAATTAGTAAGATATGTTGCTAAGTCTATTGCAATGGATGAAAAATATATTCAAAGATTAAATCCTTCTGATTTAATAAAAATTTTGGGGCCTAAAAAAGTGGAAAAGGGTTTTTATGAGAAAAATCAAATACCTGGAGTTGTTGTTGGATTAGCTTGGACTTCTTTTGGTGGAGATATATTATATATTGAATCTTCACTTTCTAATGGAAAAGGAAATCTTTCAATTACTGGAAATCTTGGAAAGATAATGAAGGAATCAGCTATTATTTCACTTGAGTATATTAAAGCTAACGCTGAAAAATTTGGATTAAAAGACTTTCCTTTTGATAAATTTAATTATCATATTCATGTTCCTGAAGGAGCAACTCCTAAGGATGGCCCCAGCGCTGGAATTACCATGTTGACATCCTTAGTATCCCTTTTTACTAAAAAAAGAGTTAAATCTAATCTTTCTATGACTGGAGAAATAACTCTTAGAGGAAAAGTTCTACCAGTGGGGGGGATTAAAGAAAAAATATTAGCTGCTAAAAGAGCGAATATTAAAGAAATAATTTTATGTCATTCTAACAGAAAAGATGTTGACGAAATAAATCAAAGTTATCTTAAAGGTTTAAAATTCCATTATGTTAAAAAAATGGATGAAGTATTGGAAATCTCTATTAAATGATAATAAAAAACAATATTATTTTGCCTTGAAGGTTTTTAATACATTTACTTATTTAATAAATAGTTTAACTATTTAAAAATAACAGTAATTAATTATTAAATTTTATTTCAATGAAGAATAAAATTATTGCAATTGATGGATATGCTTCAACGGGAAAAAGTACATTGTCAAAAAAATTAGCTAAGTATCTTGACTACATATACATTGACACCGGGTTTATGTATCGAGCTATAACTTATTATGCTTTAAAGAAAAACCTTTTTATTCAAAGTAATATTAATTCTTCCAAATTAGAAAATTTATTAAATAAGTCATCATTTTCTGTTTCAAAAAAATACAATTCTCTTTTATTTAATAAAAAGCTTTTAGGGGATGAAGTAAGAACAATAATAATTTCTGAAAAAGTTTCTAAAATAGCTATGTTAAAAAAAGTTAGAGACTATATGGTTATACAACAAAGAGCTTTGGCTTCTAAAGAGAATTCAGTGGTTGAAGGAAGAGACATTGGGACTATTGTTTTTCCTGATGCAACTAAAAAATTTTTTTTAACAGCAGATCAATCAGTTAGAGCTAAAAGAAGGTATAAGGAATTAATTATTAATGATCCAGATGTTTCTTATGAGCAAATTTTAAAAAATGTCATCAAAAGAGATCATGAAGATTCAAATAGAAAATTATCGCCACTAAAAAGGGCTAAAGGATCTATTGAAATTGACACAACAAAGTTAAATATTGATCAAGCTTTTGATTTAATTATTTCTAATTTATGATTTAATTTTTTATAATCTCAATTGCAAAACCTCCTCCTGGAGCTAGGTAAATTGGAATAGTAGATTCATTATTAATTTCTATTTCCTTTATTTCATACTCCATAGGGTTTTTTTTCCAATGAGTTTTTTTCGTGTCTTGATATATTTTTGCTAAATATTCATGCTTAGGGTTTAAAAAATCTAATTTTAAATAAAATTCCCTTTGTTTCTCATCAGTGATTCCCCCAATATACCAATTTTCAGAATTTATATCTTTTCTTGCAATAGTTAAATATTCAGATATTTTGCTATTTAAAATTAATTTTGATTCCCAATTTACAGGGACTTTTTTTATAAATTCAAAAGCTCTAGGATGTTTTTTGTAATGCTTTGGAAGATCTGCTGCCATTTGCATTGGTGAATAGTATACAACATACAAAGCAAGCTCTTTTGCAATAGTTGACGGAACAATAGCATTATAATCTAATTCATTAGTTCCAGGAGCTATAAATCTAAATTTATTTAATTGAAAAATTCCTGGAGTATAATCCATTGGACCACTCAGTAATCTAGTGAAAGGTAGGTCTGTAGCGTGGTTTACTCCATTACTAGAAAAACCATTGAATTCTTGTCCTTTAGCACCTTCACGAGAAATGAAATTTGGAAATTTTCTTCTTAAACCAGTATCTTTAATTGGCTCATGAGTTATAATACTTATTTTATATTTTGCAGCTATCTCAATTACTTTTTGAAAATGATTAATCATAAATTGTCCATGATGCCATTCTTTAAAGACATTACCGTCTTTTTCAATTCGTTTTATATTTTTACTTACATCATTTACATAGCCAGTTTTAACATACTTAACTCCCATTTTTTGATATAACTTAAAAGCCTCTTCTAATTGATTTTCATAATTTTCAATTTGACCTCCAGTTTCATGGTGCCCTACTATTGAAATATTTTTATCTGAAATGTATGAGGTAATTTCATTAAAATCAAAATCATCAACTGTGTCTATAAAGTTAAATGGGATTCCATTTCCTGAACAACACCATTCAGGATACCATCCTTTATTCCATCCCTCAACTAAAAGACCATCAAAGTTATGTTTAGATGCAAAATCTAAATAATTTTTTACCTTATTAGTGTTGGCTCCATGAAATTCTGAAGGCCACCATGTAGACTCATTAGTTCCAATCATTTCCCACCATACACCCATATACTTTCCAGGTTTAACCCAAGAATAATCTTCTGTTTTTTCTGGATCTTCATTTAGGTTTAGGATTAAACTTGAATTCAATAAATCTGAACTTGAATCAGCGATTTGAATCGTTCTCCAGGGACTTATAATTGACTCATTTAATTTTACTTTAGTCCCATCTGACCATGGATATAATAAAGCTTCTAATTTCCCTTTACCTTTTGGGGAAAGTGTCATGCTAGAATAATTTATTAGATTCGCTTCATGAATACTAATAAATAATCCATTATTTTTTTTAATAGTTAATGGGGTTTGAGCAGCATCAAAACCAATAGAATCAAATGAAAGATCTTCAACTAATTCACTATATTTCTTTTTTGAAATTTCGTCTATTCTAGTGTTTGCATATAAGAATTCATATCTTCTATACGAAAATGCCGGTTGCCAGAAGGCAGAGTCTTTTTCGGAGAGATTAAATTCAGTAATTTCATCAATAATATCATAGTTTTTTATATTTTTTTGATTCGGAATAGTATATCTAAAACCTATCCCATCATTAAAAATTCTAAATTCCAGAAAAAGTATCTTTTTGTTTTGTTTAAGTTCTATTTTTAGTTCTTTGTAATTGTTTTCAATTATTTTATATTCACCCAGTAGAGGCTTCCATAAATTTTTATAAGAGTCTTTTTGAATATTATTAATTATAAAATTATTATTTAAGAAGACATTATCTTTTAGTATTAATCCAAGTTTTGATTTTTTTAGAATTAATTTATCTTCTTTTTCGATTGAGTAATATGGAGTTCCATTGTCCAAGAAGAAAATCACTTTAATTTTTTTATCAGGAGAATCTATTATAGTTGAAATATCATTTTTATTACAAGAAATTAACATCAAAAAAAAAGATAATAAGCATAGGTTTTTCATTGGTAATACATCGATTTTATTAATGAATAAATATATATATAATTTTTATTTAAAATGAATATTTTTAGAACTGTAATATTATATTGTTTTTTTTTGAAATTTTATTTAATAATACTGTTGTCATAATCTTTCAAAAGATTTAAATTTGAAATACATTTTAATCTAATATTATTTTTTATTTATGTCAAAACAAACAATTTTTTATTTGATAATCACTATAGTTTTAAGTTTAATTATATTTTGGTTGTCTAGAAAAATTCTTAATAAAATCTTCAAAAAGATTGCATTAAAAACTAAAACAAATTTTGATGATGCACTTATAAATAATAATTTTCCTTTTTACTCATCCTTTTTGTTACCATTATTTTTTATTTATTCAATGAGTTCATTTTTTATTGAATCCTATCCTGAAGTTTTAAGTTTTATTTTAAAGGCTATTGAAATAATCTTTATTGTAAATATTGTTTTTATTGTTAGAAGTGTACTATTAACTATAAGTGATTACAGTAAGGATAGCACTAATTTTAAAAATAAACCTATAGATAGTTACGTTCAAGTCTTTTTAATTATTCTTTGGTTTATTGGAATTATATTAATTATGTCTTTATTGACAGGAAAAAATATAACTACTTTTTTAACAACTATTGGAGCATTTTCTGCTATAATTTTATTAATTTTTAAAGATACAATATTAGGATTTGTTGCTAGTATTCAAATTACAATAAATGATACCGTTAGAATTGGTGATTGGATTACAATTAAAAGTAGTGGAGCTGATGGAGATGTAGTATCTATTAGTTTATCATCTGTAAAAGTTCGTAATTTTGATAATACAATCACAACAGTTCCAACTTATAAGCTTATATCTGATTCATTTATTAATTGGAGAGGAATGAGTGATTCTGATGGTAGAAGAATAAAAAGATCTTTACTTATTAAGCCTTCTAGTATTCGTTTTCTTAAAGAAGATGAATTGATGAAATTAAAAAAAATAGGAAGAATTTCAGAATATATAAATATTAGGCAAAAACAGATAGAACAATTTAACTCTAAACATAATTATGATAAGGAATTATTGATTAATGGTAGAAATATTACGAATATAGGTTTATTTAGAAAATATACTGAAATGTATCTTGAAAAGCATCCTTTAATTAATAATAAAATGATGGTTATGTGTAGACAGTTATCTCCAACTTCTCAAGGCATTCCTCTTGAAATATATGTTTTTAGCAAGAGTAAAGAATGGAAAAAATACGAACATCTTATGTCAGATATTTTTGACCATTTGCTTGCATCTATTGATTATTTTCATTTAGAATGTTTTGAATTATCTACAAATTTTCCTGTTTTAAAATGATTTTATTTTTAAATTGAAACATTATTTATGAAAAAAGTTATCACTTTTGGTGAAATTATGTTGAGATTATCTCCTTCAGATAATCTTCGATTTTCTCAAGCATCAAGTTTTGATATTATTTATGGTGGTGGTGAATCAAATGTTGCCGTTTCCTTAGCAAATTTTGGCATTCCGGTTGATTTCATAAGCTGTATTCCTCAAAATGACATAGGAGATAATGCAATTATGGAATTAAGGAAGAGAAATGTTGGTACAAATTATATTCTTAGAGAAGGAGATAGATTAGGTATTTATTTTTTAGAAACGGGAGCAGTATCTAGAGGAAGTAAAGTTATTTATGATAGATCATTTTCTTCTTTTTCTAAAATTAAAATCAGAACTATTAATTGGAGAAAAATTTTCAGTAATTCAGATTGGTTTCATTGGACAGGAATTACACCAGCTGTATCTCAAAATGCATATGAAGTTTGTTTAGAAGCAATTAAAGTTGCTGATTCAATGGGTGTAACTATTTCAACAGATTTAAATTATAGAAGTAAATTATGGAAGTATGGAAAAGATCCAAAAAAGATTATGACAGAACTTGTTAGTTATTCTGATATAATTTTAGGGAATGAAGAAGATGTTGAAAAACATTTTGGTATTAAACCTAAAGGGATTGATGTTACCAAGGGTTCGAGTTTAAATCCCGAAGCTTACGTTTCTGTTAGTAAGCAATTAATGAAAATGTTTCCAAAATCAAAAAAAATTATAACTACATTAAGAGGTTCAATAAGTGCTTCTCATAATACATGGTCAGGCCTATTATTCGATGGCAGTAATGCTATTTATTCACCTACTCATCAAATAACACATATTGTTGATAGAGTTGGTGGAGGGGATTCTTTTATGGCAGGTTTAATCTACGGGCTTAAGACTTATCCTAAAGATGACCAAAAAGCATTAGAATTTGCGGCAGCAGCTTCTTCTCTTAAACATACAATTAAAGGAGATGCAAATTTAGTTTCTGTTGAAGAAGTTATTAAAATACTTTCAGGAGATTCATCAGGAAGAGTTTCACGTTAAAAAATTAAAAAATGGCTAATTATAATAGATTAGAAGTTGTTCAAGTTATGAGGTCAAATGGCTTGGTTCCTTTGTTTTACAATAGTGATATTAACACTTGCAAGAAAATTGTTAAAGCATGCTATGATGGTGGTTCAAGAATTTTAGAGTTTACAAATAGGGGAGATATGGCTTATAAAATATTTGAAGAACTATTAATATATGTTAGTAAAAATTGTCCTGGAATGGTTTTGGGAGTTGGATCATTAACTGATGCTTCATCAGCATCATTATATATTCAAATTGGGGCAAATTTTATTATTACCCCAGTCTTAAGAGAAGATATAGTTAGTATATGTAATAGAAGAAAAGTTTTCTGGTCTGCTGGTTGTGGGACTTTAACTGAAATTTGTCGTGCTGAAGAACTTGGATGCGAGGTTGTAAAATTATTTCCTGGAGGCATATATGGACCAGATTTTGTTAAAGCAATTAAAGGGCCCCAACCATGGACTTATATAATGCCTACTGGCGGAGTTTCTAATGACAAGAAAAATCTTCTAGAATGGTTTAATTCTGGAGTTTTTTGTGTTGGAATGGGATCAAAACTAATATCCAAAGAAATTATTGAATCTAATAATTATAAAAAATTATCTAAAGATGTATCTAATGTTCTTTCAATAATTAATTCAATTAGATAATTATCTCTTTTTTTTTAAACTTTTGTAGATTAGCAAAAAAATAAATAATTGACAGTTTTTAAATTTAATTTGTTTGCACTATTTAAATTGCCTTCTGCTTGGATTACAGGAGTAAGAGTTAAAGAAATTAATGAAAAGTTTTCAATTACTACAGTTAAATATAGATGGATAAATCAAAATCCATTTAGATCCATGTTTTGGGCTGTTCAGGGAATGGCTGCTGAATTGTCTACAGGTTCTTTAATTATTAATTCAATTATTAAATCAAATAAAAAAATTTCTATGCTTGTTATTAAAAATAAATCAGAGTTTTTTAAAAAGGCAACAGGTAGGATTTTGTTTAAATGCTCTCAGGGAGAAGAAGTTGAACGAATAATTAATCAAGTAATAGAAACCTCAAAGCCAAGAGTAATTAACATGAGTTCTATTGGAACAGATGAAAAAGGGGATAAGGTATCAAAATTCGAATTTCAATGGACTATTTTAAAAAAATAAAAATATGAAACCAAACTTTATTAATGATTTAAAATTACCTGTAGTAGCTGCACCAATGTTTTTAATTTCAGGTCCTAAATTGGTTATTGAGTGTTGTAAAAATGGTATTGTAGGTACTTTTCCGGCTTTAAATCAAAAAACCTCTGAAGGATTTGAAGAATGGGTTGTAACAATAAAAGAGAGTTTATCTTCTTATGAATCAGAAACAGGAATTAAACCTGCTCCTTTTGGAGTGAATTTAATTGTTCATCCTACCAACATGAGAGTTCAAGAGGATTTAAAAATTTGTGTAAAACATAAGGTTCCCATTATTATTACTTCTCTTGGTGCTGTTTCTCAATTAGTGGATGCAGTTCATAGTTATGGAGGATTAGTTTTTCATGATATAATTAAGAAAAGACATGCTGAAAAAGCTTCCGAGGCTGGTGTGGATGGTTTAATTTTAGTTTCTGCTGGTGCAGGCGGACATGCTGGATCGACAAATCCCATGTCATTAATTAGCGAGGTTAAAAAATTTTTTAATAAAACCATTTTATTATCTGGATGTATTAGTAATGGAAATGATGTGGCAAGTGCTATGCAGATGGGAGCTGACCTAGCATATATGGGGACGAGATTTATTAATGTTGAAGAAAGCATGGCTGATGATAAATATAAACAAATGATTATTGACAGCTCTGCTAGTGATATTGTATATACTGCAGCTGTTTCTGGCGTAAATGCAAATTTTTTAAGACCTAGTCTAGAAGCAATGGGTATTACTGAAGATATATGGTCCCAAACAAAAAAAATAGATTTTGGTAAAGAACTAAGTCAATCAGAGGAAGAAGCAAAAGCATGGAAAACAATTTGGTCTGCTGGGCAAGGTGTTACGGCAATCGATGATTGTCCATCTGTAAAGAAT
>MDTC01212771.1_pt1 | contig 12924 bp, 15 predicted proteins | sample 811181 | NCBI WGS metagenome assembly MDTC01 (sample SAMN05326644, study PRJNA326480) | marine metagenome | isolation source: seawater | place: Pacific Ocean: North | collected 2011 | reverse complement strand
CAATCCCTCCTAGAAGCACCCTTCGAGATCGGTTCGTTTGGAAACCCAACCAGGAAGGCGATCTACGATGCCAATTGAGGATTCCTGTGGTCAAAAGTGAAGTGCGCACTGACAACAATCAGGACGATGTTGGGCTGTCAATTCGACAAGACCAGATCAAGGTACTGTTGGTTGATTCGGAGCCAAGGTGGGAGTTTCGTTACCTCCGCAACGCGCTCATGCGCGATCCCGGAGTCGAAGTGGCCACGATACTGTTTCACAACCAAGACATGGGGATGGGCCAAGGCCCTGGTTATCTCGACGCCTTTCCCAGCACACCACAAGATCTCTCCATTTACGATGTCGTCTTCTTGGGTGATGTCGGCATTTCCAACACCCAACTACGACCCGAAGATGCCACCCGTCTCAGCGGACTTGTTGAAAAGCAATCTAGCGGCTTGGTATTTGTGCCTGGACGCCATGGACACTACCTGTCACTCGTAGACAGTGCGCTAGGGCCTTTGATCCCAGTGGCCCTTGACTCGACTCAACGTAAGGGCATCGGTCACGCGTCTCCATCGGAGTTGGAGCTGACCGAATTCGGCCGGGAAAACGTTCTAACCTTGTTAGGCAATTCACCAGAAGACAGCTCTGCGATTTGGCGATCTCTGCCTGGGTTCTATTGGCACGCCCCTGTCATTCGAAGCAAGGCCGGTTCCAAGGTGCTTGCGGTACATGGTGCAAGTAGAAATGCCCACGGACGTTTACCCTTGTTGGTCACACGCCCATTTGGTCGCGGCAAGACACTCTTCTTAGGCTGTGATGGCGCTTGGCGGTGGAGGCGAGGAGTTGAAGACAAGTATCATTATCGATTCTGGGGACAGGTTGCTAGGTGGATGGCTTATCAGCGAAATCTCGCCAAGGGTGAACGAGCACGCCTGATACATTACCCCGATCCACCCAAGCGCGGTCACGCAATGCAGTGGCATGCCACTGTCTTAGGAGAAGATCTTGGGCCCTTCACTGAAGGAAGTATTTCCTTGCAATGGCAATGTGACGAAGCCGAGGGCCAACTAGCGTTGGTTCAAGAAGATGTTGCTTGGGGCACCTACATGGGCGAGTTCACTCCCAAAAAGGAGGGAATGTACTCCATCACGTTGCGAACCAATGATAACCCCGTCCTGCAAACAACCATCACCGTAGCCCCTGCCGGTCGCGAGGTGATTGGCAGTCCAGCCAATCCCCGTTTGCTTAGCGATCTTGCGAAAGGTTCAGGTGGCAAGGTGATCGAAACAAGCACCCTAGGAGAATTGGAAGACCTATTGCAAACCCTTCCGAGCCCCGCCACCGTCGTTCAGCGCACGGAGCTGTGGGCACACGCCTTTTGGTTAATCACTATCATTGCCGTTCTGACGGCATTCTGGATCGAGCGCAAAAGGGCCGGATTGCTGTGAATCCTATTTTACATACAAATCAGCTCTAACCCCAACGTCTCCCTCTACATCAGGCTTGGGCGCCAAAAAGAAGGTATACACGAGCAATACGATGATGCCAATCGCACAAATAATATTGACCGTTAGCCGAACCCCTCGGCTGAACTTCGCTTGGGACTGCTTGTTCTTCTCCATGCGGTCCATCAGCCCGATACGCTCACGCGAGGCTCGTGCGCGAGCATAAGAACGACGGGGGCTAAATGAGCCCGTTCCGCGCGAGGCGCGAGGAAGACTTCGAGGACTGGGACCTTGGTGGGGAGAAGCCATACGAATCAAGTGCGGGCAATCGTCATTGAAGTAACGAATACTATCATATTACAGACCTAGCTCACAGTCAACCACCGGACTCTTCGCAAGGTCCCGTTTTCACAAGAATTCGCTGGATGTAGCATAATGCACCGCCTATCCGTCGAGAAACACGCTGAAATTGAGTTCATGAACGATAAGATTTTAAATTACGCCCATCCAGAAGCACTTGTGGACACCGGTTGGCTGCAAGGGCACTTAGATGATCCCAGTATTCGCATCGTTGAGAGCAACGAGGACCTTCTGCTCTACGATACAGGCCACATTCCTGGTGCCGTCCACATCGATTGGCGCCGTGACCTTCAAGATCAGTTGGTCCGTGACTACATTCGAGAAGATGCTTTTGCCAAGCTCTGCGCTACGAATGGCATTGGCCCCGAAACAACCGTCGTGATTTATGGTGACAAATCCAATTGGTGGGCCTGCTATGCGTTCTGGGTGTTTAGTCTCTTTGGGCATAAGCAGCTCAAAGTCTTGGACGGCGGCCGGGACTTCTGGATCGACCAAGGCGGCGCCCTTGACAAGGTAGTTCCCTCGCCTGGACCATGCGATTATCCGATACCTTCCAAACGCCGTGACGACGAAATCCGGGCCTTCTACCCCGAAGCCCTAGCCCATAGTCAAGCCAACAGACCGCTTGTTGACGTCCGATCGCCAGGCGAATTCAGCGGCGCAGTGACCCACATGCCTGACTACCCTCAAGAGGGCGTCCTCCGTGGCGGCCACATTCCTGGTGCAACCAGTTGTCCATGGAAACGGGCCGCCAACGATGACGCCACTTTTCTACCAATCGAGGAGTTACGTGCTATTTATGCTGACGAATTGCAACTCAAGCAGGATGACGAGATTGTAGCCTATTGTCGTATTGGGGAACGCTCCAGTCACACCTGGTTCGTACTGACTTACTTACTAGGTTACAAAAATGTCAGGAACTACGACGGCAGTTGGACCGAGTGGGGCAACATGGTCGGCGCTCCAATCGAACGCGCTGGCACCTAGCAAATACAGTCATGGCTACTGTGCCTTACCCTGACAAACTTCAAGAAATCATCGACTTGTTTGAGGCATTGACTGAACCTGAGCGGCGCGAAATGTTGATCAGCTTTGCAGAGAATGCCAGTCTGTATGAGCCCATGGAAGGCGAAGATTTCTCGCTCGAGGATGTGCGCAAAGATGATGAATGCACCGATGAAGTAGGTATCTACATGACTGTTGACGCAGACAATCGCGCCAGCTTCAAGGTACGACTGGGGCCCAAGGTACAAACCCTTACTCGGGCCATGACTTCCATATTATGCCGTGGCCTGGAGGGCCTCACTCCCGAAGCCGTGCGCGAAGTTGCCCAGGACTTTGTGCCACGCATCATCGGTGCTGAATTGGTACGGCTGCGCAGCCAGACTGTCTACTACGTGCTAACCCGCATGAAAGGGGCCGCACTCGTCTACCTCCGGCAGCAACCTGATTCAGCAAATTCCTAAGAATCGCAGTCTTCAGCCAGGTTGAGGCCATTGAATTTCGTCATCGCCTCCGCCATTCCCTCGCTTAAGACAAGCCCCACAGCCTGGATCGCAGCGTCGAGACTGCGATTTGCCAACGAACGCTCTTTTTGCGTGAATGGTCCCAGCACGTGACCAATTACTTCTCCTTGGTCCCGTTGCTCTCTTCTCCCAATCCCGATCTTCAATCGGGGAAACACATCTGTGCCGAGGTGCTGGACAATGGATTTCATGCCGTTGTGCCCACCAGCCGATCCGCGTTCGCGTAACCGCAACTTTCCCAACGCAAGATCCATGTCGTCATAAATCACCAGCATCTCAGAACTATCAATGCGATAAAACCGAGCTGCAGCCGCCACGGCTTCACCACTCGCGTTCATGAAGGTGGTCGGCTTCAACAAATAAACCTTCTCCGTTTTGAGAATATCAGCTTCTAACCGACGCACATTGCGAAACTGCACATCCCCACGCGGTGCTCCAACAGGTGGAGGCAAGTGCTCTGCCAGGCGATCCACAATCATAAAACCGACATTGTGCCGTGTATCTTCGTACTTGGAGCCGGGATTGCCCAAGCCAACAATCGCACGAGTGGCCATGCCGAAAATGCTGGAGCGGAATGACTTACTGCTTCAGCGAAAAGTGCTCACACCAGGGGGCTAACCAGCGGCCTCTTCTGCTGCAGGCTCCTCAGCTCCAGATGCAGCTGCATCTTGTGCTTCCTCTTCTTCACTGCGAAGCGCACGAAGTTCAGCAACCAATGCGACTACCACTCCTTCGCCAACCACATGACTCACACCTTTTGGCCAAGTCACTTCGCCAACCGTAAGTGTGCCACCCACTTCAACATTGGTGATATCACCTTCTAGTTTCTCAGGAAGATCACCAGGCAGGCAACGAACGTCCAGCGCATGCAACTGCTGGTCCAACAAGCCACCCTTGTTCACGCCCACAGAATCACCAACCAATCCGAGAGGCACCGAAGCCACAATCTCCTCATTCTCGCTCACTGCATGAAAATCCACATGAATGATGCTGCGCGTAATAGGATGATGCTGCACATCTTGAATCAATGCCAACTTGTCTTGCTCGCGAGCGCCTTCGATATTCAATCGCACCAGAACATTATCCGATGCACTCTGTGACAATAGGTTGCGAATTTCGATCAAATCGACTTCCATCGAGTAATTGTCCTGCTTCCCACCGTAGATCACCGAAGGGATCCGGCCTTCACGACGGAGCTTCTTGGCAATTGCAGTGCCGTTGTTGTCGCGCTTCTTTGCACTGAGAGAGTGAATCTTGGCCATGTTGTGGAGTGGGGTGCGTTGAGAAAATCAGGTCGAAATTTGGGAGGCGTATAGAAACACAAATCGGCCTACCAGCAAGGAAAACCACCGAAAGCTTCAAATAGCGGCTTTTGCGAGCACTTTCGACTGCATTTCCCAGAAATCAGAGGACCGTCACGCCAGAATGTCGTGCACCACGTTGCCATAAACGTCGGTGAGCCGGAAATCCCGACCGGCATAGCGATAGGTCAGCTGCTTATGGTCGATGCCCAACAAATGCAGCATGGTTGCGTGCAGATCGTGAAAGTGCACTCGATTCTCCACAGCGTAGTAACCAAACTCATCCGTATTACCGTACTGAATTCCTGGTGTCACTCCACCTCCAGCCAAGAACATGCTGAATCCATGAGGGTTGTGATCGCGACCATCCCTGCCCTGAGCAACCGGAGTGCGACCAAATTCACCTCCCCACAGCACCAACGTATCCTGAAGAAGACCCCGTTGTTTCAAATCCGTGATCAATGCCGCAGCAGGACGATCCATCTCGGCTGCCAGCTTGCGATGATCCCGCTCCAAATTGCCATGTTGATCCCAATACCGATGCGTCACTTGCACAAAACGCGTGCCAGCTTCCGCAAAGCGGCGGGCCAGAATGCACTGCCGAGCAAAGCCTGTTGTCTTGGGATCGTCCAAACCATACAGATCGCGTACGCTCTTCGGCTCATTGTCAACGTCCTGCACGACCGGCGCCTCCATCTGCATGCGAAACGCCAACTCATACGACGCCAAACGTGCCTCCAAAGCTGCATCCGGACCCGCCTCCAGCAAATGGCGACCATTCATCTGAGCCAACAAGCCCAACTCCGCTCGCTGGGCTTCACGATTCTTGTTAGGACCCTCAATGAACGGGATGGCCAGGGCCTTATTACGCCCCTTCGTGATCCGGGTCCCTTGATAATGTGCGGGCAAAAAACTCGAGGACCATGCATTCGCCCCCCCATGACTCGCTGGCGGATTGATCGTCACATACCCAGGCAAATTCGCACTCTCCGTTCCCAGACCATACTGCACCCAAGACCCCATCGAAGGCCTCGCAAACGTATCCGATCCTGTGTGCAACTCTAATAAGGCACCTCCGTGGCGTGAATTCGATCCATGCATCGACCGGATCACACACAAATCATCAACCACCGAACCCAAATGAGGCAACAATTCGCTGACCATCGCGCCCGATTGTCCCTGCGATCGAAACGCAAAAGGAGACCCTAACAAATTGCCTGTATTGCTACTAACAATGCGCGGCTTATCAAAGGGCAACGGCTGATTGTCATACCGCGAGAGCTCTGGCTTATGATCCCAGAGATCCACCTGCGATGGACCACCATGCATGAACATGAAGATCACCCGCTTTGCTGCCGGAGCGATCGGCGCAGCCCTCGCCGCCAGGGCCGAAGCAGCCCCTAGTGAGTCACTGGCCAACAAACCATGCATCGCCAACGTACCGAACCCAGCAGCAGACTGCCTTAGCATGGCGCGGCGGTTCATCGGCATCGCTTGCCGCGCACCACATAATCTTGGGCTGCTACGGGGACGTTTCATTGCGAAAACAACCCCATAAAGCCCAGATGGACTCAAACTAGACCGCAGCCGATCGAATCACGGCCACGGTTAATTCGCTAAACGGCCTTACTCCTCGCCCAATGCGTAACGAGTGAAGCGACGAATCACAATGTTCTCGCCCAGCTCAGCGATCTTCGACTTTACCAGATCGCCGACCGTTTGATCCGGGTCTTTAATGAAACCCTGCTCTAACAAGCACACTGTACTATAATATTTATCCAGTTTGCCAGCGAGAATTTTCTCAATCACGTTCTCAGGCTTGCCCTTCACTTGATCAGCAAAGATCTCTTTCTCTTTCTCGACCAACTCAGCAGGCACTTCATCACGAGACACACAAGTTGGATGCGCCGCAGCAATGTGCAAAGTGACGTCTTTCACAAAGTCACGAAACACATCCGTCTTTGCCACGAAATCGGTCTCGCAGTTGACTTCGATCAACACACCAGCCTTATCGTGGTGGATGTAGGAAGCGATTACGCCATCTTTCGCCGCACGCGACGCTTTCTTGTCCGCAGACTTCAAGCCCTTCTTGCGCAGAATGGTCTCTGCTTTCTCAAGATCGCCATCGGCTTCCTTAAGAGCGTCTTTGCACTTCATCATAGCTGCGTTGGTCTTATCGCGCAGTTGCTTGACTAGGGATGCAGTGATTTCAGCCATTGAGTCGTGATGTTAGAGTAATTAGTAAAAATAGAAAGATGAATACCGTACGTTTCAGCAAGAGACGTAAGTGGAAGAATCGATGAATCTGCCCAATTAAGCATCCACAACTTCCATTTCAGCGCGCTTGGACGGGGTGAATTTACCACCACCTTGCGAGGCTGCAATCATAGGTTCGATCAGCTTCTGCAAGATGATACGAATTGAGCGCAATGCATCATCATTGGAAGCAATCGGATAATCGATGCGATCAGGATCGGCATTGGAATCCACCAACGCCACCACAGGAATCTTAAGGCGCTTGGCCTCATTCACCGCAATCACTTCACGTGCAGAATCCACAACCACCAAGGCATCAGGCTTTTCACCCATGTCACGGATCCCTTCCAAGTTGCGCAGCAATTTATTTCGCTCACGGCCGAGAGCCGCCAACTCCTTTTTACTCATCTGCTTGAAATCAGGTGACTTTTCAATTTTCTCCAAATACTTCAAACGCTCCACACTTTGGCGGATGGTCGACATATTGGTCAATGTACCACCCAACCAGCGATGGTTGATATAAAACTGACTGCAGGCCATGGCAGCTTCGCGCACCGCTTCTTGAGCCTGACGTTTGCACCCTACAAACAATACCTTTTTCTTATTTGCAGCCAAGTTGGCCAGGAAATCAGCCGCCGCATCGATTTGCTTAACCGTCTCGTGAAGATTGATGATGTAGATGTTGTTCCGCTCTTCGAGAAGATACGGCTTCATCTTTGGATTCCATTTGCGGCGTTGATGACCGTAATGAACGCCAGCTTCAACCAGCTCTGTGAGTAATTCCGTAGACATAGTATGCGTGGGTGGCCGCGTGGTCAGAGACACTTGAGAGATTCCGTTCCACTAGAAACAGAACGCCTCAGGCGAATCCCCGAGGCGGCGAGCGGCCCACTATAGTCGCCGCCCCAAGGCTGGCAAGCGGCAAATCCGCGCAATTTCAAGCCCAAAGATCACCTCTATTTCCCCGAAAATCCAGCGGTTGTGGCTTTGCCAACTCACGATATACTCCGCCTCCGTGAAGCAGATAGTTCTGGGAGTTACTGGCTCGATCGCCGCCTACAAAGCGGCAGATCTCACGAGCCAATTATCCAAACTCGGGCATTCCGTCACCGTGGTCATGACCAAGGATGCCCAGGAATTCATTACCCCACTCACCCTCCAAGTGCTATCTAAGAACGCTGTTGTCACCGATCTCTACGATGAGAAGGAAAGCTGGCGACCAGGCCACATCCAATTGGCCGACAGCGCCGATCTCGTCCTCCTCGCTCCCGCCACTGGCAACATCCTTGCCCAACTATCCCAAGGTCTTGCTCCAGACGCTCTCACTGCGATCTGCCTCGCTACGCGCGCTCCCATGCTCATTGCTCCGGCCATGAACGGCAACATGTGGCTGCACCCTGCCACCCAGCGCAACGTTGCCATCCTCCAAGAATGGCAGGTTGAATTCCTTGGGCCAGATACCCATGGCATGCTCGCCTGTGGCTACGAGGGCATTGGCCGACTCATACCAGTCGAGCAAATCGCTGCGCGCGCCCACGCCATCTTAGAGGCCAACTCGGACAAACGCCGCCTGTGACTATCCTAATCACCGCTGGGCCTACCCGCGAGCCCATCGATCCCGTTCGCTACTTGAGCAACCGCTCCTCTGGCCGTATGGGGTTTGCCTTAGCCCAACGAGCCGCCAAACGCGGGCACACGATCCTATTGATCACCGGCCCAGTGAGCTTACCAACCCCTGACAACGTCACACGCTTCGACGTCACTACCGCTGCCGAGATGCATCAGGCCGTCAGTGAAAACATTGGCCAAGCACAAGTCGCCATCTTCAGTGCCGCCGTGGCTGATTACACGCCTTTCGAGACATGTTCACAGAAACTAAAGAAGTCTAGCGGAACCCTCACACTGCAACTCAAACGCACTCAAGATATTCTAGGCAGCGTTCGTTCTGAAATGAATTATCATGGCTACCTAGTAGGCTTCGCTGCCGAGACCGAGAACGTCTTGGCCAACGCCACCAAAAAATACCAGTGCAAAGGTTGCGATCTGTTAGTAGCCAACGACGTCAGCCGGCCCGACATTGGCTTCGACCAACAACACAACGAAGTCACCCTGCTTTTCCGCAACGGCCAGCAGTCGTCCATCGCCAAAGCTACAAAAGAAAGCATCGCAGACAGCATACTCGATCACATCACCGACGTCCTATCATAATCATGAGCTCTCCCTCTCCGCTAGACACCGCTATTGACGCCGCTCAAGAAGCAGGCGCCTTCCTCCGTGAACACTTCGGCAATCACGAAGCCCTCGTCGTCAATGAGAAAAGCCAGCACGATATCAAGCTCGAGCTCGACGTCCGCAGCCAAGATCTTATTACAAAGAAGCTGTTAGGTGCATTTCCTGACCACGCTCTCTACGGTGAAGAGGGCCTCGCCGGCAAACAAGACAGCCCCTATCAGTGGATCGTCGATCCCATCGACGGCACTGTTAACTACTTCTATGGCCTGCCCCACTACTGCGTCTCTATCGCCATGCGCCATGAAGGTGTCACCCAGCTGGGCGTCATCTACGACCCCAGCACCAACGAACTCTGGACCACTCAACGCGGCCAAGGTACATTCCTCAACAACCGTCGTATCGCCGTAAGCACCCGCGACCAGCTCAGTGAAGCCGTCATCACCGTCGGCTTTTCAAAGACCGCCGCCGCCATGGAACAAGGCCTCGCCAAGTTTGGCACCCTCTGCGGCCAAGTGCGTAAAGTCCGCATCATGGGTAGTGCCGCACTCGGACTCGCCTACATTGCCAGCGGTCGCCTTGATGCCTACGTCGAAGGCTACATCAGTCTCTGGGATATCGCCGCAGGCGTCCTCATGATCGAAGAAGCTGGCGGCAAAATCATCGCTACCCCGCTAGAAGACGAAGGCAACAACACAGACAAATTCAGTATCATCGCTTCTAATGGTATGCTGGAACTCTCGCTAGACTAACAAACATTTCCGTCAGATGATACGCACTGGTCAAGGCTACGATGTCCACCAATTCACCGAAGGCCGCCCGCTGATTCTAGGCGGCATCACCATTCTCCATGATCGTGGCCTGGCGGGCCACTCCGATGCCGATGTCCTCAGTCACGCCATCGCAGACGCACTGTTAGGCGCTTTAGGTCTCCCTGACATTGGTCACTACTTCCCACCAGGCGACCCCGCCTGCAAGGACATCAATAGCTTGTTAATTCTTAACAAAGCGCGAGACTTAGCACACGAACGCGGTGCCACCATACACAACGTCGACAGTACTATCATCGCCGAGGCGCCCAAGATCCTTCCACATGCTAATGCTATGAAAGACAAGATTGCCAAAGCCCTAAGCCTAGCACCAAACCAAGTTGGCATCAAAGCCACCACCAACGAAACCATGGGCTTTCTAGGCAGAAGAGAAGGTATGGCTGCCATGGCCATCGCCACTGTCGATCTACCCTAGCAGCGGGCAAGCATTCCCCAGAAAAGGATAAGTCTGGCCGCCTCTAGGACGGTCAGACTTACGGTCACGAGAAAAACCCCTTAATCCCATGATCTTTCTTCATGGGCTAATTTCCCAACCCTTGCAACCAATTTTCGCTGAAAATCCAACTTCCAGGGAATAGTAAGTGAGGCTGCCTCAAGGACAGCCTCACTTACATTCACGAGAAAAACCCCTTAAACTCGTGATGTTCTACCAAAAACCAGCTCAGCAAACTCTGCAAGGGATTCGCATCAATGTGCCAATCTTGGCAAAAACACCGAAACTTCATTCAGCCAAGGCCCACCAAACTGCACGAAGTGCCACCTCAAACCAAGGGTTGGCAACATTCCTATCGTTCCTGAAGCCATCCGCAAGATCGTACCAAGAAAGGGCACGCCCTTTCTTGACTTTGCCCACGCTCCAAAAAGCGCCCGCATATCTCGACTCAACTGTGCATTTACTGCCGCATCATTCGACGTATCTGCCAAGTCATTCCCGCCTTAGGCCCCGCATCTGCCAACCTTGTTGCACCGTGAGGTCGAGAGGCTTCTAGCCACGAATGTGACAACCTTTCGCAGCGGCATCAATACACATCTTCGCGTGCGAATGATCCGGCTTCTCTCAATGCGCCGCCAACCACGGCAGCAACGCCTGCGCATCATCAACCCCAGCCCGCCCTGAGAGTAACCACCCACGGCACAAACAAAGCCACAAAACCTTCCTCGTCGATGACACCTGCATTACCACCTAGCACCGTCACCGTTCCAAGAGGAAGCGGCGTTCCCGTTCCCCACTTGGCGAATTCAGAATCAGCCTATTTGTGCCCATCACTGCCGCAGTCATCATCGTCTTCTTCTCGAATCTCACCACAGAACCGGACAGCCATAGCCAAGGAGACTTCCAAATCCTCAGCAATGTGCGCTTGGTCTAGGATCGGGGCAATGATGGCGACAGCTTCCGTATTCAGCATCGCAGCTCAGTCGAGACCTACCGGCTCTATTTCGTCGAAACCTGCGAAAAAAGTGACCACTTTACCAGACGACTCGACCACCAAGGTCGCAACTTTGGCGGCCTAACCATACCTCAGGTACTCAAGCTCGGCCACGATGCCCTAGAGACCACCCTCGACTGGCTCCGCCACCAAACCTTCGAGCTTCACACCCGTGGCGAGCGCGTCATGGAGAGCCACCGCATCTACGCCATGATCCGCTTTCCCAAAGCCACTGGCACCGCCGAAGAATGGCTTAGCCAACGCCTCGTCAATCTTGGCCTAGCACGCATCTACACTCGAGGCAGCCATCTAGCAGACGGAACCAATTACAAGCAGTTCAAAGCAAGGCTATCAACATTAGAAAAAGACGCCAAAACTGCCAACCTGGGCGCTTGGTCCCTAACCAATAGAAACTGATAGGCCCCTACCCCAGACATAAAAACGCCACCCAGCTCAAAGTCTGGACGGCGCTAAAAAATGATCTCAAACAGGAACCCAAAAGTTAAGCCAACTCTTTCAGCTTCGCCGCTAGGGCTTCCTGATTCGCGCCACCTTGCATCCGCTCTTTCTCTTCACCATCCTTGAAAAACAACAATGTAGGCATCGCCCTCACAGAAAGCTTCACAGCCAGCTCGCGGTTATCATCCACATTCACCTTCGCCACCTTAGCGGCATCGCCCATCTCAGCAGCCAATGCCTCGATGACAGGATTCAGTTGTTGGCAGGGCCCACACCAGGGTGCCCAAAAATCCAGTAACACAGGCACCGAAGACTGCAAGACTTCAGCGTCAAAGTTGTCGTCAGTGACAGTAAGGATCGAATCAGCCATACCATTACTTGGAACGGCAGCCAATACCATGCAAGTCAAACTTACACAGCAGCAGTCGTGTTGAAGTGGAAAAACGCCTTACGGCATTTCAATCAATCGGCAAACGAACGTCTTCGGCAATTAGCCAATCATGCGCAACTCGAGGAGGAGCACAATCACGGCAATTATAAGCGCAATAAGAGAAGCAAACATAAGTCTGAAAGATGGAAATTAAGCCTGTAGGAAATTCATCAATTGAATCCCTAGCAACACCACCGAAGCGACGAAAGCCAACGCAGCAAACGGCACGATCTTTGACTCATCACCTTCATCGTCATCGATCACCGAAGTGGTGGAAACACCACTCAAAGTCGGGGCTTGGGGAGTCGCAGGCGTTGGCTGTAACTTGACCGTGGCCTTTGGCAACGCAGCAGTCTTGGCCGCAGGTTTCACAGCACCAGGAACCTGAGGGGCACCCGGCATTTTAGGAGCCTTTGGAGCACCTGGAGCCTTTGGAGCACCTGGAGCCTTTGGAGCACCTGGAGCCTTCGGAGCGGCAACCGAGGGTGCCTTCGGCGCAGTTCCTGATGGAGGCTTGGGTGCAACAGCTGTGGGAGGCTTCGGAGCACCTGGAGGTTTGGGAGCCGGCGGAGCGCCGTCGGGCTTCGCTTTCAACGTGATGCGCACCGTCTCTTTTTTTGCAGGCCCCGTCGTAGTCTTATCAGACTTCGGAGGGACTGGAGGTGCGGGCGGTTTT
>MDTC01120226.1_pt1 | contig 12924 bp, 19 predicted proteins | sample 811181 | NCBI WGS metagenome assembly MDTC01 (sample SAMN05326644, study PRJNA326480) | marine metagenome | isolation source: seawater | place: Pacific Ocean: North | collected 2011 | reverse complement strand
GAAACCAAAATTTAGGATAATCATGAAAACAAAAAAGATGTCTAGAATACCAAGTGTCATAACTCCACTTCACCTGATTCAATTAATATCTCTCTGTTCGCAAGATGTTGTTGTTCTATTTCGTCTTTGTTACCACCACCATAATCAACTGCATGATGGTCGTCAATCATCTGTTGATTGACATTTATCTCTGTTTCGAATTGAGGATGACCCTCGTTGTTGTGAATGTAAATCTCTCCAAGGATTCTACCAAACTTACCTTTATCATGTGAGATAAGAGAGATTCTTTCACCACTTTCTAGAAGTTTCTTTAAGTGTTTCTTTGAGGCCTTTCCAAATTTCTTTTCAGTTAAATCTCTAGTTCGGCTCTCAGGTGTATCAATGCCCATCATTCTTACACGTTGTTTACGATAGGTCATTCCAAAACCCAAATCGATATCGACATCTATCGTGTCGCCATCTACAACTTTGATTACTTTGACATTATATTGATACATAATCTAGTATTTATGCGAAGAAATTATCTAAGGATGCAATTGGTTCATGATTCCAATTAATTAGATTTATAACTGCCTTGAGTGGTTCAACAAAGGCCTTGTCAAACTGTAAATCATGGTCAACGAATCGATGCAAATCAAACTCACGTGGAAGTGTTCCAGTGAATGAGATTACATTCTCATTGATTGGATTTGGAACAGTCAGATATGTAAACATAATCTTCTCACCATTCTTAATCATTTCATATCGCATGTCCAAGTCCTTCTTCTTGAGAAGGTGGTTGTACAATAGAGAACCTCTAACATGGATTGGTGTACCCTTAGAATAGATGTTAGTACTATCTGCATACTGAACTAGGTTCTTACATCCACGTGGGAATGCAACGTCCTCTACAGGTAGGTTCCTGAAGTCCTTACGTGCAGTCTCTACGAACTCCCATAGTTCTTGTTCGTTACCCTGCATGACAACCTTGAATGCATCTTCAAGTTTCTTACGAATCCACATTGGTGTTGAAGACTTTGCAGTCTCGATACCCATCATTTTAAGTTTGGGTGTTGCGAGTCGAACACCTTCGTTGTCATGTACGTTTAGTATGTACCGTTTCTTTGCAGTCCAAATACCTCTGTCTGCAATCACCTCACGTCCCATCTGCATCTTCTGTTGGAATGCATTAGTGTAATCTGCGAGGTCTTCATAACCATTTGCAATGACATCTTCTAGTTGACTTTCTGCCTTGGTTAGGAAGTCGATAATCTTTTCTTTGGGTGTATCTTCAGGGAAGATTGTTTTGACCATATCATCCATAGTGATGTACACTGAGTCAGTGTCGATTGCAATCACATAGTCTTTGTTGTCAGTCTTTAACACTTCATTGAGATACTTGTTGATTGTTTTCTCAGCCCACTGGATGGACAACTGACCACTAAGTGTAATCGCCTCTGCAAGGTCAATAGAAAAGAATGCGAAGTATTGATTTGCGAGAGCACCATAGGCAGAGTTCAGTGCAATCTTACGAACCTGTTGATTGTTGTATGCACGTTTGATTAGTAAATCAAGTTCCTTCTTACGTTTAGTGTCATTGCAAACTTCACGTTCCTTCTGATACTCAATCATTCTCTTCTTCCACATCTTACGTTCATCGTAGAACTTCTCCATGAGTTCAGGAAGAAAACCTTGTTTGTCACGTTTGAACATGACACCATTAGGTGTGACACTTAAGTCTTTCTGTTTGACATAAGATAGGTCACATTCTTTGTTCAACATTCTTTTGACATTGACATCCTGTCGATTACCAGTCACCATCTTCTCAGGTGAAATGTTGTATTGCATAATCAAGTGTGGATACAATGAGTTCAAGTCAAAAGACATAACCCAGTTGTGACCACCCACCAATGGTTCCTTGACGTATGCACCTTGAATCGCATGTGTTTTATCGTTACCACTCTTCAGTCTTTGAGGTGGTGTCTGAATGTTTTGGTCTTTAAGGAAGTTGTAGATGATAGTTTCCCAATACTTTACCATACCAAAGACATCAATGTAGTTACACTTCGCATTGTAAGCCATGGTCATGGTTAATTCTAGGAAACCTAGTTTGTCATCTAGGTCTTCGACAAGTGTAACGTCTTTGAGATTATACTCTAGGAACTTTGCATAGTCTTGTCGATAAAGTGTATGGAGTGAACCATACTCTGAGTAATCAATCTTACCTGTACCCAGTTCAACCTGTGCGATTGCTTCTAGTTTGTATGAAGGTTGATTGACGAATGTATGTTTACGATAGAGTTCAAGATAGTCAAGAACATTAACACCATATAAAGTGTAGACCATGTTCTTCTGATAACCTTGCGAGGTAAACTCTCTGACATCAGACATTCCCCATGGAGAAAGTTTCTTGTGTTCTCCCTCACCAAAGAGTCTGTCGATACGATTGCAAAGATAAGTGATATCGAAACTGTTTACGTTCCATCCTGTAACAATGTCGAACCATTCAGTTCTCCAATACTTGAGGAACTCAGTGAGTAGAAATGCTTCGTTCTTACAATTGTGATAGACAATGTCAGTCCTTCCATGTTCCCAAGGCCCGATACCAAAGACATGTGCATCTTTACCGAATGGTTTGATGGTGATTGCATTGACCTTCTCAGTTGCAAGTGTTGGGTCAGGGAAACCATCCTCACACTCACACTCAATATCAAGTGTCGCAGTTTTGATTAGTTTAGGATTGTATTCAATGTCACCCTGAAACTTATCTGCGATGTAAGTGTAAACGTATCTGTCGTATCCATGGATTTGGAATCCTTCGACACCTGAATACTTTTCTCTGAACTTTCTTGCACCACCCATGGAGTTGAGTTCGACAACTTCAAGTGGTCGACCATCTAATGCACGATAAGGTGTCTCACCTTTCTTGGATGGAATGAAATGTTTTGGACGATAGTTGATGGAAACTTTTTTCTTTTTGTTTCCCTGATATCCAGTGACAAGAATCTTGTCACGTGTTCGTGTTACATTAGTGTAAAAATCCATACTGTAATAATACTACAGTAGGTCTATTCTGTCAAGGTAGTTCTGTCAGTATAATCGGAAAAATGTTTCTTCACCACATCTTTGATATCTTCATAGTGTGCGATAGATTCCATTTCTTTTTGGATGGTTTCAACGTGGTCACCGTGTTCTGCGACACCCACTGAATTTTTACAATGAACTAAAACATTAGTTCTGTGTTTTGCGATTTGGCCATCTGCATGTGCGATGACACTTGCGAGAATTTCACTTGTCATATCTTTCATTATTTACCTCTCTGATTGTTTCCTGTTGATATTTTATAATTTGTTTCTAATTGTGGTTTGACTTCAAATTCATTTATGATATGTTTTTTATCGAATGTAAAAGTGTACTCTTTTGCAAAGGGTAAGTAGTCACCCATCTGCACTTCCATCTTACCATCTGAAACATCAACAAGACATTGTTTAACATCTGTAAGTTTGATATTACCGTTCCACAGTTTTTTGTAGAACCCTATTACAACCTCACCTGTACTTAGTCTTAGTGCCTTAACATTTCTAGACATTCTCTAACCTTGACATCAACCTCTCTGCACGATTGGTAACTTGTCTATACCACTTTGAATCTCTTCCTTCAACTGCGGCTGTTTTCCAATCCCCTTCAAGAATTGCACCATGCATTTTCTTAAATTTGGATAGTCTAGTTCTACCCATGTTAAACATCATATTAACCAAGATTTGCTGGACTTCGTCAGGTAAGTTGTTAAATGTCCCATCTTCGTATAAAGCGTCACACTCTCTGATGGCAATGTTAAGGTCGTTCTCGAAACACTCTTTAACTCTTTCTTCTGAGACTGGTGTTCCAACTGGTTGACCATGTTCCTCGTCAGATTCGAGGACAAGATGACCGACTCCAAAGGTGGGATAGCCGAGGTGGTCATGATAGACTTCATATACGACTCCTTCGTCAATTTTTAATTGTTCAAATACTGCTTCCCTATTCACTTGTACTCCTTGGTGAGTTTTCCAATTCACTCTGTTTACTAGCAATTTCAGCATCTTGTTCAGTCTCATTATCAAATTCTTTAATATCGAAAAACTGTGTATGCTCATCACCGTTTGTATCTGTCCATGTAAATGAACGTTGTATTGTTACTCCTGTTGCAGGCATTATTCTAACCCCATTTTTACTTTATCCTCATCCTTGAGAAACTCTACTAAGATGTCACCCATGATGTTATGTAATTCTTCATCTTTATTTAGGTCGTCTAAAGTTCTATGGTTCTTAAGTTCACCATCTTTTACAATCTCTCTTGCATCCTCAGGCAACCTTCTTATAAACTTTTCGAAATTAAGTGTTGTGGTTTCTTCTTCCCACTGAACCTTTCCATATTGATACACTAGACCTTTATATTCAGGGACTAAGAGTTCAATCGCATCCGTTTCCTCGTTTGGATTCGTGACTATTCTGTACTGTATTTCCATACCTTTCCTAACATTTTACCTTGAGACCAGCAAATTTCACCAACCTCTTTCATACCAATTTTATTGTAGAATTTGTTTGCAGGTACATTATCAGCTCTAACTGTAAGGTACACATCACTTCCTACAAAATCAAAAAACTTTTTGATAACCTTTTCTGAGTTACCATTACCAACATTTTCATTTAGAATTTGATGTATCATGTGAGAACCTTTCTCAACTTTGACATCAGTGTTCTGACCAATCTTTCTGTTGTTCTGATTCTTATGATAGGTAATCACTACACCATCTTCTAGAATGACTTGTTCTCTTCCTACTCTAGTTCTTACATGGAATAATCTAACATGTGGAAACCATTCTTTATGTTTCTTAAAGATTTCCCATACTCTAGGTATATCATCTTCAGTTGCTTTATACATCCAATTCTCTATTGTTATACACGTCAATGACTAGATGAACTCTGTCTTGGTCTGAATTGTTTTCTACTGCATGTGGTCTTGCGACATCCAACATCCACACTTCACCAAACCCCATATTGAATTCTACTAATCCTTCTTGCAACCATGTCTTCATGATTACATTCTCATTTGTTACGATAGGTATATGTAGTCTAATTATTTTACCACTTTTGATATCTTTATCAACTTTATCAGTGTGTTTAGATATCTTTGTACCTGCACGTAACCTCATCAATCTAACTCTCTCAGGAGTTACATTCATTTCTTTTATGATGTCACCTATATTTAGCTCATCCCAAAGTATAGTATTTTGTAATTCATTATCTGTCTCTGAACCTAAGACACCACCTTTACCAATTATCATTGGGTCAGGACTATATCCTCTCAATGAGATTGCAGTCCATTGTCCCTTCTTATTGAACTTGGTTATGACCTTTGCAAAAGGCATATCCTTTTCTAACCACTCTTGAATTCTTTTTAAGTTTGAAGTGGATAAGTGGATATCTAATTTTTTCAAAAGAAATCCTCAAGTGTACTAACCTTTACACTTTGGAATAAATCTGTTGATGGTTCTTTAGTGAAACACCAAACATTTTCCATGTAAAGTTTATCCATAAATTCATCCATTGCATCTTTGTCAAAGTTTCCATCTTCATCTTTGAAGACAGCCTTACCTTGAGGTCGTTGCATGATTCTCATTCCTAGTTGTCCCATAAAGTTTGGTAATAACATCTGTACGAGTTCATCACCTGACCTGTATCTTTTACCTTTAACTTTAGGGTCAAGAATGTTTATTAACATGACACCTTTATCACTCAATGCATCAAAAGATTTTTGTGACACTGGTAGATAAAACTCGTCTCTCCATTTATCATACTCATTGAACTTTGCCCATGATTGGTCTTCTTCATGTTCTCCACCTTTATTATATTCTTCTGTTGAGAAGTAAGGTGGTGATGTAAATGCACAATCAATAGGTGGTAGTGTATGATATGGTAAGTCTTCTGCACCACATCGATATATCTCTACTTTCTTAGAACCTATACAAGAGAAGTAATCATCTTGTTCTATCATATCAGGTTCTTGACCTGTAAGAATCTTCTCGTATTCAACACATTGTTTTTTATAAATCTCAAATGTGTTTGGGTTAGGGTCACAACCAATGTAGTGTGATGCATTCGATGTATAGAATCCACATAGTCTATCACCCCATCCACATGAAGTGTCTAGAACTGTTTGTGCATTGGTCATTGTATAAATTGTTCGTGCAACGTTTGGTTTGAATTGAGTTGCAATGTATGTTCCTAATCTGAATGCAGATATGTAACTCTTCTCATCCAGTTTACCACCAATAAGTTTTTCTTCTTTGGTACCATCAACACTTGTTACTAGTGTCTTCTTAACACCGTTGATACCTCTCCATATAGGCCCGAGACACCTCCATATTTCTTTTGCAGTTCCGTTGTTCCAAACTTCCATTGGTGCTTCGAAACCATAACTTCCACAATTAAGTCTTAAGTGTTGATGAAAATAATTAGATGCATCATTGTAAATAGATGGTGCATCGATAAAACCTAATCCATACTCTTGGAAATTATATGTGTAATCGTCATACTTTTCTAAAACTTCTTTCTGCAAATCTTTGTATGCAGTCATTGTAGAGAATGGGTCTGAGTCACGAAGTTTTAGAAATGTTTCTCTCATCTTCTCAAATGAGATTTGTTTTAAAGGAAACTCAGGACGTTCTGTTGCGATGTACTCTGCGAGTACTTCTCTAAAATGTTCTTTACCATGTTCTGCAGTCAAAGACTCAAAAGTGGGATTATCCAATACAGGTAATCCCACTGAGTTTGAGTGTTCTTTTAGAACTTGATATAGGTTAGATGTTTGCAAGGACATTCTCAGGTGTTGAAACTTCATAAGGGTCAGTGTCAATGTTGTCACCGAATCCTTCTTCTACAAATGCCTTTTCGATTTTACCATCGTTAATAACGAGTGCATATCTCCAAGACCTAATACCGAATCCTAGATTTGCCTTTTGTACACTTGCACCAATAGCTTCTGTAAACTCTCCATTACCATCTGCGAGAGGATAGACATTATTAATTGTTCTATCTGCGAACCAAGAATTCATTACGAATGAATCATTCACTGATAAACAATAGATTGCATCTATTCCCTTTTCAAAGAACTGGTCTGCCAGTTCATTGAAGCCAGGTAATTGACTGTTTGAACATGTTGGTGTGAATGCACCAGGCAATGCAAACAAAATAACTCTCCTACCTGCAAATTGTTCCTTGGTATCTAAATGTAACATTTTACCTTCGTCAACAATAGTAGGTAGAACCACGTGTGGTACTTCTGTACCAACTTCAGGATTAAAGCTCATAATATAATACTCCTAATTTGTATATACATCCTTCATTATACAACAAAGGATGTTATATGTATAGGGGTTTTTACGAGATTTTAATTGAAACTGGTTTCTTCTCTTCAGGAATCACTCTCTCAAGTTCAACACTTAAGATACCATTCTTTAAAGATGCACCTGACACTACGATTTCATCTGATAGTGTAAATGTTCTTTTGAATGACCTAGATGCAAGACCCTTATGAAGGAAGTCTTTCTCATCCTTAGATTCAATCTTACCTTCAATAGTAAGTGTCTCTGCCTCTTTTGAGATAGAGATTTCCTTTTTATCGAACCCTGCAACTGCAAGTTCTACACGATAATGTTCATCGTCTTCCTTTACAATGTTATAAGGGGGGTAAGAGATATTAGAAGGGACTGTTGAAGCCTGTTCTAATAGTCGAAGAGTTCTGTCGAACCCAATTGCGAAAGGGAATGATTTCCCATAGATATCATCAAAGATAGTCATATATTTCTCCTTTTAATAAGCAAGTTATAATAATGCATACCGATAATTCGCATATGCACTACTATTATATATGGTCTTTTATGATTTTTTCAAGGGGTTTTTAGCTAAAAAGATGCTTTTATTACCTTGTGAATCCTACCACTCTTCATTAATTTGTGAAATTGTCGACCTTGTCTCTTTAGATACTCGGCAGACAATGATGCTATTCTACGCATTTTTATCTCCTGTTATGTTTGGTGACTATCCGTGAACTGCACTTCGTCTTTCGACTACTTTGTCTTGTCACATAATTGTCACAAAAGTATTTAGTCGTTTTGTATGCTAAGGATGGTATCTATTTGAATATCGTGGTATGATGAGGTGTCGCAATCCCAAACAACTATCTTGTCGGAATCTGTTTGGAACTTTCTAGGAATAGTACAACGTCTCTTATGCACCTTATCAGATGTAAGAGATGTATACTCTACTAGTTTTTCCTGTTTATATAACTGGTCAAATACTTGCTGGAATGTCATCTGTCTTTTCTTTAAACACGATGTTTGCAATTCCTAATTTATTACGTCTCACTATTTCATTCTTAACTTTCTGTTTTAACTTAGGGACTACAGGTTTGTTATAAGCTTCTATTAGTTCTTGGTTAGACTTAGTCTTCATGTACTCATGTACTATAGAAACCTTTTTAGTTTGACGGTTTATCTGTTTAGATGTTTTACCGAATTTCACTGGCATCATTATCTCCGTTTATTATAATTATTATCTCAATATTTATTGCACCTTTTCTCTGCTCTTCCAATAACTGATATATTATTCTCTACAGTCCATGCAGTTAAAAGTATAGGTACAAGTAAATCACGATTTGTTATAGTATACTTTTTATGAATATAACTATACGATGGTATAAGAACTGATGATTTTAGTACTACCATGTCTGTAACAGTTGGTCTTGAACCCAAGAGTGGATTTACTTCTGATACGCAATCGTATTGAAGACCTTCAGTTGTAGTCCAAACATCTGCGACTTGAAGTGTTACAAAAAGAGTCCAAACCCACTTGTCTGCAGGTTCCCTAATCTCATAAGGTAAGAACCTCAATTGATTCGGATTTTCCTTTAACTTTAATCGAATCGACTCTTGTAAAGTATCCCTCTTCACATAATCCAGCAGTTCTTGCCGATAACAACACTCGTACCCCATCATAATTTCTCGTTTGTCCTTCGAGTCGAGATGCCAAGTTAACGGCGTCTCCGATGACGGAATAGTCAAATCTAAGTTCTGAGCCCATGTTTCCGACAATACATTCGCCTGAGTTGATACCGATGCCGACATCAATGCGAGGAAGACCCATGTCTTGAAGTTCCTCAATAAGTTCGTCTGCTTTTTCTGATATCTCTTTTGCACTTTTCACTGCCATGTCTGCATGGTTCTTGCACTCAAGTGGAGCATTCCAAAATGCCATGATGCAATCGCCCATATACTTGTCGATGGTTCCACCATTCGCAAGAATAATTTTAGTCATCGTATCAAGGTATTTATTAATTAGTTCAACTAAACCTTCAGGGTCATTTTTATCTTTATAGTATTCTGATACAGGAGTGAATCCACATATGTCCATGAAGAGGAATGTCATCTCTTTTCTCTCTCCACCTAGTACTAACATGTCAGGATTATCCTGTAACTGTTTAACCATGTCAGGCGATAAATACTTTTGGAACTGTTTTCTAATCTGTTCCTTGAGTTGAAACGTCACATAGTATTGATTATATGATGCATGTCCGAAAACAATCAAGGAGGCGATTGATGAGTAGAAAGTATCGAAAAGAACGAAACTTGAAGACCACAAATAGAAACCCCCACCCACCTGAAATCCTACGACACTTAGACACCCTAACACCCCAAGAGTTGTGGGAAGTTTGTAGACCATTACCAACACTAATATCAGAACTATCAAAAGAAGAACAACTTCTAGAAATTCAAGATAGTAGGATTGTTGTATTTGAGCTTCTTGCAAGACGGTTTGGAGGATTGAGGCTTGAACTTCGTGGGGATACATTGTACCCACTGGAGTTGAAACTGGATTATTCAGACCTTCCGCTGTCAGACCCCAAATCAGAATCTTATTCTGTACATCACTAGAAGGTAAATCTACTGCAGATATTCTTTCGAAATCATGCCAATAGGAAATCATTATATCTCCTGTTGGTGTGGTTTCGATAGGAGGTTGTCTTCCCATTCTAATCCATTCGATACCAACTTCTTCCGTTACCCTAGTTTGGTAATTAGGTTGGTCGTAGAATGCACGTAACACTTCTAACACTATTGATGGATAAATCTGTTCGTTTGCAGTGACAATCAACGGCGCACTACGCACTGTTCCGTCAAAGTTTGGTGTACCACTAAATGGTGGAGTTGCAGTTGTGACTCCTACACCGTATGTGTTCTCTTGTAAGATAGGAAGTGGTGCAACGATTCCTGTAAAATTCCACGCAGAATTTTTTATATCTCCACCTCCAAATATAGAAGTGTTAACAAAAGGTGCAGAACCTTTTTGTATTTGTGCAGATGGAGCTGCAGATAGAATTGTCAACCGATTGATTAATCCTTCAGCGAACATCTCATCTTCGCTAGCGTCTCGGTCAGGTTTACTAAACAGTTGTGTAAAAACGTGGGTGTTAGTGTAATGAGTGTCTAAGAGTATATCCCTATAGATACTACGTTTGATTGGATATTGACCATACACTTCAAGTGTCTTTTCATCAATATCTACTAAAACTATATTTTCTGCTGGCTGGCGTTCCTGAGTCTGATGTAAGAAGTCGAACCATGACCACTGAATGTTTTCTACAATATATGGAGACCAAACTTTTAATCCAACAAGTAAACTTATTGTAACTAAAACTGTCTTCCAACTATACATTACTATATCGTTTGTTTACCCTAGAGTGTTTTCTCTCGTCATCTCTAACACACTTAATCATATCAGATAACAATGCACCCTTTGGTAATCCGTAATAATCGATTGCAAGTTTAGGTGCAGGTATATCTTCTATCTGTTTGTTCTCTATCATTCCTAGATACTCAGTGTATGATTTCACTGCCTCTTCTTCGAAGTAGTGTATCATTAAGTGTGCAGTCGATGGAGTTATGACGTACATAACAAAATAGAATACCCAAAATATTGCTTGTGCGAGTAACACTAGTAGTCGTTCAAATAGATTTGGTTTTGCAATCTCAATAAAGAACATGAGATGCATTCTTTCATTCTCTGCTTCTTCAAGTAGTTCTCTAATCATTGGGCCGTATCCAGTCTTCATTTGTCTAAGACTTTTTAGATGCACCCACATTCCTGCAACCATGCCTGGCACTCCTGCAATAGTTTCTAATACTACTGCACGATGTCCATATCGTTTTGCAAAAAATAAGTCAGCGAAGAATCGGAAGAACTTAGTCATTCCCATTGCGAAATGTTTTTTCATTATGAAAATCTCTTTTGTATATATTTAAAAATTGCGTAGATTGATAATCCGTAAAATGCAAGTACGGACATTGGTATACCTATGTATGCAAGTTCCCATGGTGATAAAAATAAAATCTCCCATGCAAAGTTTGATGCAGCTTCTACATCACCCATTGCTTCAGGCATTGCAATATCATTCTCTGCGAAGAGTTCTATGATTTCATCATATTCTTCTTCTGTAAGACATTCGTAAAACTCAGGAGGACACTCTGTCATTTAGTTCCCCTGAGTTACACTTACAGTGCATCCACCTACGGTGTGACATGTTTGTGAAAGAGTATATGTTTGATTAGTGTCACCTGTTTGAGTCAGAGTTAAATCCGTCCCATAGGTTCCACCTAGTGTTATGGTTGCAGTATGAGCACCTTGTTTCTTTTGAACAACGTGTACTTCATTGTAATCGTTATTGATTGTTCCTGTAAGTGTCTTGTCCCCATTCTGCATCTGTTTTGTATAGACATCATTGTAATCACCATAGATGTTCCAAGTCATACTATGTTCAATAGTATTTGAATCTTGTTTCTGACTTCCTTTGAATTCATTGTAATCACCGTGAATGTCTAATCGGACAAAGTTACCACCTGGCTCATTACCATCAAAATTCCAAGTTGGTGTAAGTGAGTTTCCAAGTTCGTATCCTTGACCAAAAACAACGTCATTATAGTTACCCCATATATGAAATTGAAAATCGTTTTCGTTACAATTAGTCACATTACATCTTTGTCTTACTTCTACGTCATTATTATGACCGTCTAAGTCACCACCCCAGTTATAACCTGAACCCCATGCATCAGTGTATCCGATGTACATGTTGTTTCCTTTTTGTGTAAGGTCTATTACATTATTTTGATGGTCGAAAGAAAATCTAACTAAGTTATTATAACCTAACTGGTCAATCTGTAAATCAACATTATCACCATTGTTTATTTGTTCAACATGAATGTGATTATGTCCTTCACCTGCAAACACTTGCCCACTGAAATATAGGAGTCCAAGAAGGACTCCCATATGTGTTCCAGTTATTTTCTTTAAAAAATCCATTGTAATAAAAGTACCAATACTACACCCTTACCGAATGCAGCCCACATTGCATGATACTCAGTCATACCGAATCTTTCAATCCATTTGTATGTCCAATCTTCATGCCATTGTAAAACTTTTGATAGTTTATCCATAGTTTTTCCTCCGTCTATTATTTAGGAACTTTGGTTAATTATAATCTCGATTGCAGGGTCACCATTACCGAATTCGATAACTCCCTGATACCCTTCGAGAGTACTATCTATGTATCCTGAATTACCATTCTGAATGATAATTTCAATGACACCATTTACATTACGATAAAAATATAAGTCTCCGTCTTGTACAAAGACATTGTATTGTGAATCTTTATTGAATCCTAACACTGCACCTTTAAGTGTAACAGTTCCACCACCTGAGTCTGCCTGTACATCTTTGAGTGCGACTGTAGTTCTTGTTAACTCTTCTACTACATCTAATAGGTCAGTGAGGAAATCAACATCTAATAAATCTATGTCTAATTCTGAAAACTCTAAATCTTCTTTAGTGTCTTCTAATGCATCTTGTTCT
>MDTC01137340.1_pt1 | contig 12926 bp, 6 predicted proteins | sample 811181 | NCBI WGS metagenome assembly MDTC01 (sample SAMN05326644, study PRJNA326480) | marine metagenome | isolation source: seawater | place: Pacific Ocean: North | collected 2011 | reverse complement strand
GCTGTTGGTGCTCTGTTCCTTGCGTATGTCCCTGTAAGCAACGGGGAAGCACGTTGGGTTAGAGTTCATCATCTGAGGGCATCAAACCAGTTAAAGGTCTCCTCACTGGGCAATGCAACCCTTCCTATCACATATATGGTGTATGGTGGTGGTAGTGCTAACAGATTTGGTTACGCTAATAACCTGAGAACAGATTCATCGTTCGGATATGGCAGTCCTTCGGAGCACATTATCAAGTATGGTGCTTCATACTACATTGATGGTGGTGACCGTGGAACAGTCAAACTGTTTAGTCATGGAACCCCAGAAGAACAGGAAGTCTTTGGACTGAAGAGAAAGTTTGCAACTGGAGTTGGTTCCACAGATGCAAACCTTACTAATGCAACTGCTGTTTTAGATCCATACATTACTGCTGGTGCTACATCAGGTTTATCTACTGCTTATTATATTGGTGCTAAGGTTATCACTGCTGATCCACTGGACCAGAACATTGAGATTACCTATGTAAACACAACTAATGGTAGGTTACACCTTAACTCGCCTCTGAACAAAGACAATAGTGGTAACTCACAGATCACTATTATTCCTAACCGTGTAACACCACTGGTTGGTATTAAGTGTAGAGACTTCATCCAGAGTAGTACAGGTAGAGACGTAAGAAATAGAACTCAGGTGTATCCCACCAGACTTTCTACTGGTTCTGATGCTGTTGTCAAGGTTGATCTTCTGAAGACACCACTCTTCCAGACAAACTCTGTGATTGTCAAACCATCTGCTGCACTTATAGATTTAGATTCAGAGACTAACATTGGTAAGAGAGGCAAACCAACTCCTGTTCCTGTTCCCCTCAACACATACACTGGTGCTCACACATTTGTTCCTGGTAGTAGCGACCTTACAAATGCTATTCACGTTGAAGGCACAGGTACAGTAGCAATCACTGCTGCAGCATATGATTCCACCACTGGTAGATTAACACTTACCAGGAATGGTCATGGATTGACTACTGGTGGTGGTAAGATTAGAATCAAAGCAAATTCACTGGCATTTACCTGCTCTCTGGATAGTAATACTGCTATCAAGACATATCCTCGTACTACAGACCCCATCTTTGATAACATTCATGATGCGGATGGAAGCAGTGCAGGTTTCAGTGGTGACCTTACAACAGTTGCTGGTTACAGTCTGCTAGCAGACATTGTTGCCGTAACTACTAACACATTCACCATCAATATAGTCAAGGATGGTGTTGACTCTCCATCTCTTGCGGAATACATCAGAGACATTGGTGGTGGTGCTTATGGATATTTCAGAGGACGCTTTGAAACTGATGCTACCAACAAACCAATCTCGGTTCTGGGTTACCTTGAAAACAGAGGCAAGGATAGAACCAAGGGTATTGATGGTGATGACTACTACTTCTATGCATTGAACTCGACCACTGATAATATTATCCTGAATACTACGGACCCATTCATCAGAGAAGAGGATGCAGACGCAGAAGGAAACACAACTGCTGCTGAACCTCCATCATTCACACTTGCCCAACTGTCTTCCATTAAGGTTGCTCCGCAACTTAGGTCACCGATACCAAAGACCGGAACGATTGTAGCAAGTCTCTACATTCCTGCATCAGGTGAGAACTATGACTTGTCACCATACTTTGACTATAATAAAGAGTATCTTTCATTCCCCCTAACTAATGTTGTAGACAGTTTGTATCTGTGTGGTTCTACTCAGAAGGAATATAAACCTGGTTTATTCTCTCCTTCATCAACTACACCTACACCAACAGCAAATGTGTCCGCAAGTCTCACTTGGGAGGAGCAGTGATCGATGGCAAATGGGGGAAAGGATGTAAGACTGGGCGATGATAAACGTCCAGTCAGTATTATACCGAAGAACGAAGATTTTCTATACAATATTCAGAACGGAGAAATATTAGTAGACGAGTTTGGCAATCCTCTCCTTACACAGATTGACCAATTTTTCACTAAGGATGCTACATCAGAAAGATCTACATCTGTAACATTTCCAGATGCTCCTCTTGATAAATTCGAGAGGCAGATCTTTCAACAAATTGGAATCCACACAGCAACTTATAATGTAGACCTTGATGTTAGGATTTCTTCAGCAACTGTTGGAGTTGCCACCGGAGCTAACGTTGGTTTCGGAACAACTGTTGCTCTTGCAACCGGTGGTTTTGTAACTGTCAGCACCGGCAATAGTGTGACTGATGCATACTTTACACAGTATCCATTCCTTGATGTCAAGACAGTTGATGACCAGGGTGGAATCAAGAACAAATTATATTTTCCAGACTCTACTAATATTAATTCTACTACAATTGAAGTCAATGATAAGATATCAGGAACTGGTATTCCAGAGGGAACTCGTGTATCAAAAGTATTTGGTTCTAGATTAATTTTAAATAATGCTGTTGATTCTACTGCTCTAAGTGGTATCACAACTTTATCTGTAAATATTAGTAGAGCATTTACCAAATTATTAAACGCAGATAATGTTCTTAAGGTAGAAGAAACATTCAAAGAGTCTAGTGAAGTTAGTTCATCACTACTTGGTATTCCTCGTGCCGAGACTCAGTTGAGTCTTTTCTCAAACGTATCATCATATGGTTTGAATAATGATGAGTTTGAATTCTTTACTTTCAATGGTGGAAATAGTTTTGGTAGTTGGGATACAAGAGCAAATAAAATTTATGGTAGCAGATATAATGCATCCAGATCGGAAGAGGTGCAGGAATCTGCAATTAGATTAGATTCATTTGCTGTTCCATATTCATTCCCATTTGGTCCAAAGTTTGAACAAGTTGGACTTTATAATGAAGCATTCTATGCACAGTATCTTGATTTCATTAGAATGGGAAATCAGTTATTCCAATATTTTGATGGTAGGGGAGGATACGGAACTTTCGCACAAGATCATTTCCTGAATCCATTAGATGTTAATGTAGATTCTGGTGATGTAGAATACGCAGCTGGTATTACAGATTCATTTGCTGCGATTGATACCTGGACTGATTCTTGGAGGAATATAAGTGAGGGTTCTGGTCTGTTTGATCCAGTTACTCAAAAAGACATTTCTTTCTCTACGGTTAATGATTTATCCTTGGTTGGTGGATCTTCAGGAGAATTTGACTCTACCAACACCAGACCCGGATATAGTTCCACCGATAAAAAGTATTCATTCCTTCAGTCTAGAAGAGTATTTAGATATCAACCTGGACGTATCAGTGGATTTACTTTTGGTCTAAGGGCATCGACAGAAACTAAGGGTGGTGCTGTGATGGAGTGGGGTATCAAGAACCCAACAGATCAATACGTATTCAGAATGGATTCTGGATTCCTTTCTATTGTTCGTAGAAGCACTATACCTTTACCATCATCTGCACTGGCAAGAAGTGGATTGAGTCCAACGGACCAAACTTTTGAGGGCACTGGTGACCCATTTGATGATAGAGAGTATTGGACTATCAATGTTTCTAGGGACAACTTCAATGGTGACGCATTAGATGGTAATGGACCATCTGGTTATCTTATCAAACCAGAAAACGTCACAATGTACAAAATTGAGTTCGGTTGGTATGGTGCTATTGGTGCTAGATTCTATGCTTATATTCCTGCCGGTCCTGGTGAAGCAAGATGGGTAGTGATGCATACATTTGTAATTGAAAACTCGCTAGGTTCTCCATGTTTGGAAGACTCATACTTTAGGTTAGTCTACCAACTTGATGTAACTTCTACTGCTATTTTACGTCAACCAGTATTCCTTTACAAATACGGTGCTTCATATTACATTGACGGTGGTGATGAAGGAACTTCACAGATATATTCTACAAGTTCTAAAGCAAAAACTATCAGCACCATCGAAAATAGAAGTCTGATTGGAATTCAACCAAAGAATTTCTTGCAGAATAGTATTGGTGATGAAATTAAAAATAAGAAATTAATCATCCCAACTACACTGAATGTCACCAGTGATACGCTGGCACAGGTTGAGGTTGTTAAGTGTAGGGCATGCCCTGGATTTGGACATGTTTATACTCCTGGTGCTGCTGCTGAGGTAAGTGGAAGAACTATTAATGTTCAACTGTCAGCTCCAAATAGGTTTACAGCAGTGGGTGTAGGTAGTTTCTTCCAGAAGTCTGACTTAGGTGCAAAAGTTATTGCTCCAGGTTTCTGGGACGCTTATATTGATGAACTTTCGGAACCAGAAGTAACTGGTGGTGATAGTAACTTTGCAAATGCAACCATTAGAGGTTTTGGTACTGGAGTTGGATACCCAAGTTTGAAGAATTTGAATTATAATATTGAAGTTCGTGATGCTGTTTCAGGTATTACTACTGTCATTCAGGCAGGTGAAAGTGTTCCTACGTATGGATATCCAATTCGTTTGAGCAATCAGAATTCTCATTATGTTGTATCTGATTTTAAACTTACTGGAAACAAAATTGAAATTCAGTATCTAAATCCTAATACAACAGATTCATTTGGACACTTTGCAGACTTTTCAATTGGTGTAACAGATATGGAACCTGTTGTTGATATTAGCACTAAGAGATTCACAGGATTTAGAAAGACTGCTGGTGGTCCCATACAAACTACCATAAACACAAACGTTCTTCCTGTTGAAGCACCTTTCGTTGAGCATACTCATAGACGTGCTATCCTAAATGAGAATGGCACTGTGCTTAGTGAAGGTTGGACTCCTCTTCAACCACCACTTAGGGCTGCTATCGATTTTAGAATTCCTAGTCCACCTGGTGATGTTAGTGGTCGCTGTTCTAAGGCAACGGTTGAAGTCTTAGATGCAGTTGAACTCCAAGGATTCAGAGAAAGAACTAATTTAGAAGATACAAATATTCCTGACCCCGGAACATACTTGGTGAGAGAGGGAGCACTCCCCGCAGGTATTGCTTTTGCTGGTGGTCAAGTTAAATTAACATCCTTAACTAATCCATCTGCAGCAAAATATGTTGGAGAACCTAAAACATATACAGCCCCAGTGGAGGGAGTGGACACCATATTCGGTTACATTGAGATTGATCAATCAGTTACTACATCAGATGATACTTTCTCTATTGATATCAGACCGGTTAAAATTTCAGCAACTGGTGGTCAAGACAGACAGAAACTGTTTAACTTTAATCCATTCCCACTTTACTTCTTTGCTAAGTTGAGTGATAATGCTACTATACATAACATTTCCATCAAGGAAACAGCAGGTCAGTTCCAGAGAACTATTGCACCCAGACTGTTCACCTTTACAGATGATATTGAAGGTGGTGCAAATACTAGCATAATTACTACTAATACAGATAACGAGGGAACACCACCAACCAACTTTGAGGAAGTTACTCGACTGTCATCTGCTTTAATTGACGTACAAAATCAACAGAGTCTGAGACCAACTACAAAGATAGACACTGTGTACGTTGGTGAAGATCAAACTCTTGAAGTTGATATGTCTAAGATCTTTGGACCGGATCGTAATGTAATTACGCCAGACAATCAAAACATTGAAGCAACGTTTTTGGTTGCTAAGAAACTTACCTCTTCTGGTGGAGAAACAATTGAAGCAACATTGAACTATAAAGAACAATAATAAATAAAAGAAACTCTAGGTTATAATGGCAGACCGTAGACCCCTAATTATAAATCCAGCAGCAAATCAGATTCAGGAATTTACTAGTTCTGATAAGATGAAATTTGATGGTGGTATATCTATTCCTGCAGGATCCGCTGCAGATCCATCTCTTGAATTGGGAACATCAAATGCTGGAATTTATGCATATTCAGCATCAGTTATTGGATTGACTTTCCCAGGGTTTGCTAATAATCCTTGGGGAATTATTGGACATGAAATTTCTGGAGATGTGGGTCAAGAATCCATCTTCATTGGAGCTTGTGCTAGATCAAATCCACCAAAATCTCCTAAGCTTGCTAATAATGATCAAGGTGCAGAGGGTCTTCAGATTACATCAAGAGGCAAGATAAACAATTCTCAGTTTGATGCCAGACCTATGACCCTTAACAGGATGGGCAGCGGTGGCAGCACCCCGGTCGGTCAAGGAATTCTGAATTTTAATAATAATGGTACTGAGTGTGGTAAGGTTCGCATCACAGGTTCCAACACTGTTGCCTATGACACATCTTCAGACTATCGACTGAAAGAAAATGTTGTTGATTTGACTGGTGCCAGAGCACGTCTGGACAGTTTAAGTGTTAAGAGATTCAATTTTATTGCCGATCCTGGTATAACAGTTGATGGATTTTTAGCACACGAAGCACAAACAGTTGTCCCCGAAGCAGTATCTGGAACAAAAGATCAGATTGCAACTCAAGAAGATGTTGATCATGAGGATGCAAATGCCGTGGGTGATCCAATTTATCAGGGTATTGACCAATCAAAACTTGTCCCACTCTTAACTGCTGCATTACAAGAAGCATTTGCAGAAATAGATTCACTGAAGGCAAGAATTACTGCTCTCGAAGGTTGATCAAATAATATGACACTCAATCCACTCAGAAATCCGAGGATATTTGGTCTCTCTGTAGAGTCAAACTTTGCTGATGTCAAAAATAAGAATCTAGCTCTACAAAATATCAATCTTCCTCCTACGGATCTGGAAATCATTCTTGGTTCTCAGGAATCTGGAGCACAGATTTCAGACTGGCGTAGTTTTTCTAGACTGACTGATCCCCTACATGAAACTTTAGATAGACTCAATAAAGATAGCGGACAGTTCTCTGGTTTACTTGCTGACAGAGCAGGGGCAGATGGTTCTTTGTTTGGAAACCTGAAGATAAATGGTTCAATCAGTGGCAATGCAATACGTTATCGTTATATCAAAGGACTAGGAACCAATACAAGAACAGTATCCTTTGCTGATATCTCTACATCAAGGATCAGTGCTTGGAGTTCTTCTGACCCTAAGGCAACCAATCCAGACCCTGTTATTCAAGGAGAGGCAAAGATATCTTATGGTGCAAAACTTGGAATCAAAAGTGGTGGTAAAGTAAAATTTGGAACACAGGCAGCAGGCGTAACTGGTCCAAGATTGGGAACATCCAATGCGCCACTGATAAAAGAATTTGCTTCTGAGTTACCGACGCATAAAATTCAAGTACAGATTGGTGGACAGTCTGTAACTCTCTACGCTATGAAAGGTATCCCCATTATATTCAAGGGATTTTTCAGAAGTTTAAATGCATCAATCGTATTGACAGGATTGATCAGTGGTGTACCTCCAAGTTGGAAGATTGTTGAGACAGGAAATGCAAATGCATACTCAAACTATCCAAATAGAATTGATACACTGACCTCATCAATATCTTATAGGTCTTCTGTCTCCAAAGAAAGGTTTATACAATTCTACTATACTCCTGATAATATCGCACAGATTAATGTACCTTCAGCAAATATCAGTGAGTTGCCAGCAGTTAAGTTCCAGAATGCAACAAGACTTGAGTTCTCTTATAACAATTTGAGAAACTTCCCAGACATCAATTTCATTGCGCCAAACATACAACAATTATTACTGAGAAGGAATCCATTCTATCTGAGTGAGACTGAGAGTGAGAGAAAGTTACAGAGCACATCAGCAGGCAGTGGTACAACAACTAATACTGTCTTAGATAAGATTCCAACCGGAGTCAGAGAGTTATACCTTGAAGGAACTTTCTTTGGTTCAATAACACAAAATATATTTGCTGATAGATTCCAACAGTTGACTGTATTTGATGTTGGTAGAGGTGGTGGAGCACGCTTCCACCCAGATTCTGCGGATAGCAGTTGTGTGCTACCTAATGTTTCCAATAGTGTTACTAGTTATAATGTTGGTAGTAATGATTTTAGAGCAATTGGGGCAGCGGATACTGGAAATGGTAGATATAATGTGAATGAATTAGAGAACGTTGTTTCCATAAATCTCGGTGGCAACTATTATCTTTCTGGTCCGTGGGCGATTGATCCACTCAACAGTGTGATCCAAAGTATTAGTATGAGTTCAACAGGATTACAGTTCCCATCTGGACTTGCCAACAAGCAATCATTACAATCTTTCCGTGCTACGTATGGTAGAGGCACTGGACCATTAGTTAATCTTCCCAGTGTTCCTTATGTGTTTGATAATTGTAATGAACTGACATCTCTAAGTCTGTATGCTGCCGGTGGAATATCTGGAAGTAGACTCCCAGTATTTACAAATGCTAAACTAACAACTCTCGATTTAAGATACACTGGTGTTAGGGGTGGAGCACCAGATGGTGATGATACTAATGTAATTTCATCAAATACTTTCTCACAAGCACCAAATCTACGTAACATTTACATTGAATCTAGTAATCTGCTGACTTCTCCGATTGCAAATGATGCTCTTTCAAATCTACAATACCTTTATTACTTCTGGTATCGTTCTCGTGGCAGAACTGGTGGACTACTCCCCAACTTCAATGGTAATCCAAATCTGACATATATCTACATGGACTTGAATGCATTCACTGGAAATGCACCAAACTTGTCTGGCAATCCTAAAATGTATTACCTTGATCTGAGAAGAAATAAACTCTCGGGAGTCATACCAGCATATAGAAACTTGCCGAGTCTATATTATATTTTATTGAATTCAAACCAATTTACAAACATAGGTACGTTTGAAAATCTACCTTCTCTGCGATATCTCTATATACAAGATAACCTAATTGGTTCTCTTGGCAATGTAGAAATTCCAGACTTTAGTGATTGTCCACGTTTACAATACCTTATTGCATATAACAATAACTTCAGAAGTTACAAATCAGGATCATTTGTAAACTTAGGTTCAGTTAGAGTTATTGACTTCTCTAATAATCCAAACTTGTCACAGCAAGCAATGGAAAAAATGTTTGAAGATTTAGTTTCAAACTGGAATAATTCAAGTCGTGGTGGTGTAACTGTAAACCTCAGAAGTTGTGGATCCCAGAGTGATCTTGCAAAAGAATCTATTTTGTTCTTAAGGTCCAAAGGTTGGTCAATTCTAATAGATAACTAAAGAAAAATGGCAAGAGCAAATCAAGGTATAAGACAAGACCTAAACTTTTCAGAGATTGAAAATGAGGTAGTAGCACTCAGCAACTTGAGTGAGGTTGGACTTGCTGCAGACCTAAGAATTATTCAGAATAATCTAAGGAATACTTCTCATCTAGCATTCAATTCTGTAGATTTGACGACAGATGAGTTTGTCTTTAATACTGACAAAACTCTCACTGTAACTGCAGGTATCGGAACTATTCTTCAGAATAATTCTTTTGATCAATCCAGTCAATTGACAATTGATGTGTCACCTGCATACAATACGTATAAAGGAGAAGTAATTGTCGTCAGTGGTTTTACTGGAACAGCATCAACTATTTTCAATGGTGAATATCAGACTATTAGAGTAGGAACAGGCGGAACTAACCTTACATATAAGAAAAACAACTGTTTGTTTATTGGTGAAGGCACTCCCGGTGGTTCTGCACAGGTAGTGATAAAATCAGGAACAAATTTTGTATATACGAATGATGATATTGTCAATGTTGATACAAATATAAGTGTAGGTTCAACAACCTTAAGCACTGGAACTGATTACTTTATTTGTAATTCTAACGCTGAAAATAGATTTCAATTATCGTTTACACCTAGTGTTGTTGGTATTAATACAGTTGAGATTACTTCTGTACCTGCACAGTTTAACTTTATCAGAAAAGAACCTGTATTCAAGTTTAATATAGAAAACTTCCAACGACCAGAGATTCAAGATGATCAAGAATTTGGTGGGTATCTGGCGAGCAGTATCAATGATATAATGGATAATACTCAGTTAAATGTTGAGAACGCAGACTATTTTATCACTAAGAAGTATAAGGGAACAGAAGATACAAATGTAGATACTGATATTAAGTTTGAAGGAACTGTCAATCTATTTGACCCTGTAGGATTCAATGCTAACAGCAGTGATTTGCTTAATGCTAAGTCTCCTGGTATTTTTATTGGTAACACTCGTGCATTCTCAGCAGATAACAACCCATGGTTTGTTAATGGAACAGAGTTATCAACCAATAGTTTTGAAGTATCGATAGGTGAATTGGAGTTCTTAGGTGGTATTGATATTGAGGGAATAAGTCAGGTGTCTGCAACATCAGTAGAAGCAACTACTTTTACCCACAAGATTCCAGTCACCATCAACGGAGAGACGTATTACTTGTTGATGAAACCATCCTGAACCAAAATCGACCTTTAAATTCAAAAAAGGTCGGAAAAAAATCCCGGCAAAAATTTCATTCCAAACCCTTTTTGGGAATCAGACGCATAATAACTTATACGTGACTCCATCGCCACCTTTGATTTCAATTGTATTCGCGGACGGCATTGCTGCTCCTGGTGTGATGGCAGTAATATTACCAGAAGGTATAGTTGCTACAAGATCACTGAATATTAAATTACCACCAGTAAGTCGAACATTCGGTTGAGCAACAGTTGTTTCTAATCCCGCCTCGGTTGGTTCAAATGGTGGAGACGTGTCTGTTGGAGGACAGCAGAGTGATTTGTCGTCAGTTGAACTAGTAGCGGTGAAATTAGAGTCTGCAGCAATATTCTTGACAATCGGTGTATCAAGAGTTATTGAATTGGCAGTTTTAGATGAAACTGTTGTGCCAGCAGCAAATGGGAAACCTTGGATTCTATATCCTACTTGAATGTTGGCGGTGCTGGTTGTAGGTAATACATTATTGGGAGCAGTTACATTTGAGGTAACAAGGAAACACTGAGTTTCAGCAGGAACACAGAATGTTGCTAATGCCTTATCAATCAGACCCTTAGATTCATAGAAATAGACTCTTTGAGTTCCGAATCCTTGTGCCGGAAAAACTGTTACGTTGTTTGCTGCTCCATTGGTAGTAATACCACTATAAGAATTTGAACCATTCCAGATTGCAACTTGATTACTTCTCAATCCAAAAGTTCTAGGAGTAGTATCTGCATTACTAATAGAAATATTACCACCACTACTACTTGCTGTAACTCTTTTTACAAAACCACGGTGGTTTACGAAAGTAAGTGCAGTGGGTGTAGTTCTAGTATTTGTTGCTGGTGTATCAATAATGATAAATTCATTAATAATAATATCAGTAACACGAACTGGTGTGTTTACATTTGCTGTTAATCCTGACGCTGCAAAAACATAATTACCAATTTCAATTCCAGTGGTGTCAGATATTCCTATAATTTTAGAACCTGCAGTCCAAGTTGTACTAACTGTTGCTCTTTCAATTTGTGTTAGAGCAGTTTTTGGTGTATATTTGATATCAACTTTTTTGTTAGTTGATACTCGCACATAGTCAGTAGAATTAGTTGTACTACCGATAGTTTCAGTGCCATCTTCTTTATTACCACCAAACAGTATGGATTGGTCTAGGAAGGTATTGAACGTACCTTTTACTTCATCTCTAAAATCATAATCTAACGGATATAGATTATTATAACGAAGGAAACTACTACTTGTAGCACCTGGAGGGAGAAATGTAAATGAAATGTTTTTTTCAAGTGCTGCAGGATTTACATTTTCAGGGACAAAAAATCTAAATCTAACTTTATATGGTCTATATTTTTCTAACGTATATGTTCTAATAGATTTACTTACGGAAGTTCCAGCAGGTCTTCCAAGTGTTAGAGCAACAGCTCCATTTGAAACAACAGGATCAGTATCGTCATTTTCAAATGTAATTAAAGTGGTCCCAGTGCTAGTCGTGCTAACACCAGACACCGTAGAACCCAATACAACTCTAGCAGGAGTTGATGCGATCACAGTCATACCAATTCCGATACCAGGTGCCATGGCAACAGCACCAGTGCCTGTAATGGTAACTTGTTCATCAGTAGCGTTAGTTACAACACTACTAACATTAGCGTTGGTATTGTTGATAACCGTGGATAAACCAACTCTAGCAAAACTATTAAAAGTGCCGATTCCAGTTGTATATCCTTCCTTTTCAAAGTCACCAGTAAATCCTAAGGTGCTTGATATAGCAAAAGTATATTGACCTGTCTGTGTTGGAACGAAAAATCCATCCCATTGAACACCACCAGCAGCATTGATTGACTGCTTGTTGATTTTTCTGGAATATACGAAATTACCTGCCTCCCAAAAAGTATCACTTGGGATTGAAGGACCAGTTGTTACACCGACTAATACATCCTGTTCTGTGTTAAACTTAACTTGGTCTTGATTGAAGTAATTTGCAGTAAGACCAGGACCACCATTTAGTCTGGGTGATTCTCCAGAATTAATCTTAAACTTGTCTAAACGGTTTTGGTACGTAATTGAAGGGTCAGCAGCACGAGTTGTACCATCAATATTGGTTTCCTTTACGGTGCTTCCACCAAAATTTCTATATTCATTAGCACTCAATCCAGTCGCAAAAAGTCCACGAATTGCATCTAAATCTTCTGATATGAAAGTGCTATCGCCATCAACCAGTTTATCGAGAAGATTATTCAGTGCTTTTTTAGGATCGCCAATATCAGAAAAGTTATTATCTCTCCTTATGCCAATTCTTCTGTAGAGTTTTGCCATCTTTGACTTTTTCTAGTATTTAGTGTAGAATAAATAAGTAACCCAACTAATGAAGATTTATGGACCCAGCATTCATGATTGAAGAACTGAATCAGAAAGAACAGGAACTTAGAACCGAATTAATGGACCTGGAACAACAGTTCAACGTAAAAAAAGAACAATACCTGAAAATCCAAGGTGCATTGGAAGCACTACAGGCAGTGGGAGGAGAACCACAAGAAGGATAAATAAAAGGAGACTTATATAAGTCTCCTTTTTTGGTATATACCGAGTAGAATAAATGGCAACACCTTTTAGGTTAAAGAGGTCTTCT
>MDTC01274059.1_pt1 | contig 12927 bp, 14 predicted proteins | sample 811181 | NCBI WGS metagenome assembly MDTC01 (sample SAMN05326644, study PRJNA326480) | marine metagenome | isolation source: seawater | place: Pacific Ocean: North | collected 2011 | reverse complement strand
CATAATGATCTGGTGCTCTTAGCAGACGAGGTTCATCACTTTAACTGGGGGGATTTTCCAAAGAAATCAGATGGTAAAACGAAGGTCGGTGACAAGGTTACTGCTAAGGTTAAAAAGTCGAAGAAGGCCCCTCCACCTGATTTGAAGAAGAAGCAGCGGCAGGCACAAAAGCGTCATTCAAAAGCATCCTCTCCGAAGCCAGCTAGGTTTGATCCTAACGATGTGAAGGCAATGAAGGAGGAACTTGGGTTTAAGGATGCCATTAGAAAACTAGTGAGAAGGGATAAATAATTTTTAATTAATCGCAGAAGTCTATATCGTCACCATTGGCGCCGCAGATATCGCAGGAGGCCTTACCATCTTTGCTGTAAAGGTTGTTTAGGCCTCCGCAACTTCCCTTCAATGGCTTACCCTTAAGTAACACGCCAAGAGCAAGTGCCACACAAGCGACGATAAATGCTAAAAGAGTTATAAAGAACACTTCCATTTTATTGACCTTTCTTCAACATGTAGGTCGTAAAAGCTGCACTGGCTTTTGCCGTAAATGATTTTGAGCCTCTTGATATGAAGTAGGCAGCTATACCATTCGTATCCGCAACTTTTATGCCCTTTTCCAGCCCCATAACCATAAAGGCCGTTGCCAATGCATCAGCAGTGCCACAATCCTTATGTATGACGGTCACAGATGCTGTTCTGTGTTCTATAGGGTAGCCAGTCCTGGGGTCAATTATGTGGCTCAACCGGCGACCTTGGATCTCTCGGTAGTTTCGGTAGCTGCCTGAAGTAGCCATAGAATTTCCTGATAACTTCAGGGTCTTAAATAGTGACCTTTCATTGTAAACTGGCGCTTCGATGCCAAGAGTCCAAGCCTGGTCTTCCTGCTTTTCTCCCTCTGCTAGGATTTCCCCCCCGATCTCCACTAAAAAGTTCTTGAGCATTTTCTTTCGCAAATATTCGGCAATTTTATCTACAGCATAACCTTTTGCGACACCGGAGAAATCTAGCCTAATCTTGTCATCGGTTTTTATAAGAGTATCTGCGGTTTGCCGAATCTTAGTGATACCGATATGTAGCATTGCTGCTTTTATTTGAGAGTGTTTAGGGGTGCCTGCAGCAGGTTTTCCAAACCCCCAGAGGTCTACTAAATTAGAAATAGTTGGCTCGAAGGCTCCACTAGACAACCTATGTACTTTTTTGCTGATTTCAAAGTTTTCTAGCATCTCTTTTGAAGCAGTATGCTTTGACATGGCTGGTAGCTGGTTGAATTTGGAAATTTCACTGGTGGTGATATATGTAGATAGTTTTTTATTTAAACCTACAAGTAGGAGGTCAACTTTTTGTTTTAAGTTAAATGGAAGGGGGGTGCTTGATGAGACCTTTATAGAGTAGGTGGTTCCCATTGTTTCCCCCTGAAGGGTAGTGACCTTTCGGGGTTGGGAAAATGCAACACAGCTCCATAAAGAAGCTACTGCTATGAGGCGCATTTTAACCACCGAAGTCATCCAACATGATGTTTGAATCTTCAACTCCAAGGTCTTTAAGCATTTTTATAACAGCCGCATTCATCATTGGTGGCCCACACATGTAGAACACGACATCTTCAGGGGCATCATGATCTTTTAAGTAGTTCTCATATAGAACGTTGTGGATAAAGCCTGTATCGCCATCCCACTTATCTTCCTCTTGCGGGTCTGATAAAGCTACGTGCCACTCAAAATTGTCGTTTTCTTCCTGGATCTTGTCAAAGTCATCCACATAGAACATTTCTCTTTTACTTCGGGCTCCATACCAGAAGGATATTTTTCGGTCGGTTTTTATCCGACCGAACTGGTCGAATATGTGGGAGCGCATCGGTGCCATCCCTGCTCCACCGCCCACAAAAACCATCTCTGTTCGGGTTTCTTTGGCAAAGAATTCCCCAAAAGGTCCTGATATCGTGACTTCGTCTCCAGGCTTAAGGTTAAAAATAAACGAAGACATTAGCCCCGGAGGAACATCTGGCATCCGCGGGGGGGGAGAGGCGATACGAACATTGAGTGCGATAATACCTTTTTCGAGAGGGTAGTTAGCCATCGAGTAAGCTCTAATAACAGGCTCTTTGGTTACTGACTTGAACTGCCATAGGTTGAACTTGTCCCAGTCATCCCGATACTCCTTTTCGACTTCAATGTCCTTATATGACATAGCATACGGGGGAGCTTCGATTTGAATATAACCGCCGGCACGAAAGTCAACATTCTCACCCTCGGGTAGCTCAAGGATCAGCTCTTTAATAAATGTGGCAACGTTATGATTACTACGTACCTTGCACTGCCACTTCTGAGTAGCAAAAACTTCGGCTGGAAGCTCGATTTTCATATCTTGCTTGCAGGCAACCTGACACGAAAGGCGCTGGCCGGAAAGGGCTTGCTTTGGCGTAATATGAGTCTTTTCGGTTGGAAGGATATCGCCGCCTCCTTCTTTAACCACTACTGTGCATTGGGCACAGGTACCACCTCCACCGCAGGCTGAAGACACGAAAATCCCTTCATCAGCAAGAGCGCTTAGCAGTTTGCCTCCGGCGTTTATGGTGACAGCTTTGTTTGGATCATCATTTATCGTTATCGTAATTGGGCCGGATGCGACGAGTTTTGACTTGGCCAGTAGTATAAGTCCCACTAAGAAAAGCACGATTCCAGTAAAGAAGCTTACTCCGAGTACTATTTCTATCATGTTTTCCTTCCTAAATGTCTAATAACTATAGTGTTACTATGTCTACGTATCTGTCTTACAACTGAATGCCAGAAAAACTCATAAATGCTAAAGCCATTAAACCCACAGTAATAAACGTGATACCTAGTCCGCGAAGGGCTGGAGGCACATCACTGTACTTTAACTTCTCACGGATCCCAGCAAGTGCTGCTATAGCAAGGCCCCAACCTATTCCTGTACCTACGCCGTAGGTAATACTTTCGGCAAAATTGTAATCTCTCTCTACCATTAAAAGGCTACCACCTAGGATGGCGCAGTTAACGGTGATTAGTGGTAGGAAAATACCCAGAGCGTTGTAAAGTGCGGGGAGAAATCGGTCCAAGAACATTTCAAGAATTTGCACCATAGCGGCTATCACCCCTATGTAGCTGATAAGGCCCAAAAAAGACAGATCTACATTTGGCATACCCGCCCAACTAAGAGCTCCCTCCTTCAGAAGAAGGTTATAAAGTAGGTTGTTGGCTGGTACCGTGATTCCTTGGACCACAACTACAGCGATGCCTAGCCCGACGGCAGTATCCACTTTTTTTGAAACAGCAAGAAACGTGCACATTCCTAGAAAGAAAGCTAGTGCCATATTTTCGACGAAAATCCCCGATATGAGAATACTTAGGTGGTGTTCCATCTGTTTAACCCTCTTCTTCTATTTGTTCTGTTTTAAACGAGCGGAGAATCCATATGAAACACCCAATGATGAAAAAGGCGCTGGGTGGTAGTAGCATTAAACCGTTGCCCACATACCAGCCACCGTTGTTGGTCGTTAGCATTATAGGGTAGTCGAAAAATGTGCCGGATCCGAAGATTTCTCTTAGAGATGCAACGAATAAAAGTACAACAGAATAACCCAATCCATTGCCGAACCCATCCAGCGCACTTTTGAAAGGTCCGTTTTTCATTGCAAAGGCTTCTGCCCGGCCCATAACAATGCAGTTCGTTATGATTAAACCGACGAATACAGAAAGGGCTTTACTTGTTTCAAATAGATATGCCTTCAGGATTTGGTCAACCACGATTACCAGTGAGGCTATAATAACCATTTGGACAATAATACGAATTGATCCGGGAATAAAATTCCTAATCAGACTAACAAGGAAATTCGAGCAGGTCATTACAGCTATAACGGCTGCACACATAGTCAACGAAGGCGCCATTTTGCTGGTTACAGCAAGAGCGGAACACAGGCCAAGGATCTGTAAGGCAATTGGGTTATTGACGAAAATAGGGCCTAGAATGATATCCTTATTTTTTTCAGTCACTACAGCGCTCCTACTGTTTTGTTCATTTTCGACAAGTATTTCTTGTAGCCCTCTTCTCCTAGCCAATATTGTACTAGATAGGAAACACCTCTGGCAGTGATTGTAGCACCTGAGAGGCCGTCAACCTGATATTCAGCAACTGGTGACTGCTTATTGACACTACCTTTAATAACTTCGAGTGCTACTTTCCCATCTTTATAAATCTTTTTACCTTTCCAGATGGCTTTCCAGTTTGGGTTGTCGACTTCACCCCCCAGCCCTGGTGTTTCAGCATGAGCGTAGAATCCAAGTCCATTCACTGTATTAGTGTCCTCAGCTACAGCGACAAATCCCCAGAGAGTTGACCATAAGCCCTTGCCATGGATAGGCAGAACAACTTGCTTAACCTGGTTTTCTTCGTTCACTATTTCATATAGAACTGCGTAGCGTGCGCGCCTTTTGATGCCCGCTATATCTTTATCGGCAGGTATTTGCAGACCTTCTTTAGGGTCTTTAGCCATCTTTTTGACATCATACTTAGAAGCGTCCACCGACGTGATGTAATCGCCAGTTTTTAAGTCTACAATTTTCGTGCGGACCTTCTGCTTAAAAGTCTCATCAACACTTGCTTTGTCTGTAAAAAGGCTAGCAGCCTTCAGAATATTGACTTTTTTATCAAATACCTTATTAGCTTCTTGCCGTGGTTTCAGCGAGACAGCTGCCGTGGAAACTATAATCGATGCGGCAAGACAGAGCGTTGCAGCTACTAAGAATGTTCCTAAAACAGTATCTTTATTCATATTATACCCCTTGCACTGCAGTTCGAGCTAGGCGCCGCTTAATATTTGCTTTTACAACGTAATAATCAATTAACGGCGCAAAGGTGTTCCCGAAAAGTATAGAAAGCATAACTCCTTCAGGAAATGCCGGATTAAGGCTGCGCACCACAATACTCATGACCCCAATAAGAAATCCATAAACATATTTTCCATTATTGGTCATTGCTGCCGAAACAGGGTCTGTCGCCATGAATACCATGCCGAAAGCGAAGCTTCCGATTACAAAATGCCAAGCGGGGCTAACTGAGAACATTGGATTAGTGGTGCTACCTATGAAATATAGTAAACCGCTTATAGCAGCGCCGCCTAGCATCATCCCAAACATGATCCTCCATGAACCAATTCCTGAGCCAACAAGTATAATAGCACCAATAAGGCATGCTAAGGTGGATGTTTCGCCCATTGAACCAGGAATAAAGCCTAAGAATGCTTGTTCCCAGGTGACAGCTAGGCCCTTGATTCCTTCAGCCGCAAGTGCCCCAAGTGGGGTGGCTCCAGTGAAACCATCGACTGCTGTCCATACAGCATCACCAGATATTTCTGCCGGATAAGCGAAGAATAGAAAAGCTCTCGCAGTTAGAGCTACGTTTAGAAAGTTCTTGCCAGTGCCGCCAAATACCTCTTTGCCGAAAATGACGCCAAAGCTTATCCCTACAGCAACCTGCCAAAGCGGTATTGTTGGAGGCAAAGTAAGAGGGAAAAGCAATCCTGTCACCAGAAACCCCTCATTAATTTCATGCTTTCTTACCATTGCGAAGAGCGCCTCCCAAAGGCCTCCTGCCGTCATTGTGACAACATATACAGGGAGGAAGTAAGCCAGTCCGTGAAGGCTGCAGCCTAGGATGCTACTAGAATCATAGCTGAACCCAAAAAAGCTGAGAGGGATAGAGTGCCAACCAGGCGCTTCTATTAACCCCATCGACTTTAGGGCTAGGTTTGCCTGGAGGCCAGTGTTGTATAAAGCCATTAAAACACAAGGTATTAGGGCGATAACTACGATAGTCATCATTCTTTTTAAATCGATGCCGTCACGGACATGGGAGGCCCCTTTAGTCACCTCGCCAGGTGTGTATAGGAACGTGTCTCCAGCCTCATAGAGGGCATAAAACTTCTCTAATTTGCCACCCTTAGCAAACAGCGGGTGCAGGCTATCTAGAGCTCCCCTTAGTGCTTTCATTACCCGTCCCTCTCTATCTTTGTAAGGCTTTCCCTTAGCAGTTGTCCATATTCTTCTTTCGTTGCGCATACGAAGGTACAGAGCCCTAGGTCTTCTTCATCTAACTCGAGAACACCAAGTAATTGTCCTTGCTCTGTATCCTGAGTCAATAGAGATCGGAGCATGAAAGTAGGCTCGATGTCCATTGGCATGACGCTCTCGTAACTACCAATGGGGACCATGGCTCTAAGGCTCCCTTCGGTGCTGGTTGTAAAGTTGAAGAGCTTCCCTGGGCTTAGGGCGGAGGCAAAGATTTTCTTCACAGAAAATTTGTTGAAGCCGGGCTTTTGCCAGCCTAAAAACTCTCTATGGCGGCCTTCTAGAAGTACCGAAATTTGATAAGAAAATCGACCAAGGTAAGCTAAGGGGCCTTGAGCAGTTCGGCCAGCCAACACGGAACCAGAGATAGTCCGGTTCTCACCCTCTTTCAGCAACCCCTGTAGCAGGTCTTCTGTAGATGCTCCAGCTATGGTTCTCACCAGGCAGGGATCTTTTACTGCAGGCCCAGCTACCGAGATGATTCTAGAGACGTCAAGCTTGCCAGTGAGGAAGGTTCTCCCAAAAGATATAATATCTTGAACGTTGGTCCACCAAACAGTCTTTTCTTTGCCAACAGGATCGATAAAATGAATGTGGGTGCCACTTAGGCCAGCTGGGTGGGGGCCGCAGAAGCGTTTGATCTCACAACCTTTGGGCAGTGTGTTTGGCAGGGTGGTGTCTGCTGCTGCACATAGGTAAACTTTATTAGTCAAGGCCCGTAGAATATCGAGGCCGGCTCTAAGCTCATTCTCTTGACCTTTAAGAATAACTTTGTTGTCAGGAGACAAAGGGTTTGTATCCATGCAGTTAACAAAAATACTGCTGGGAACACTCCCTAAACTAGGGGCCTTAGAGAATGGTCTTGTGCGTAATGAGGGCCAAAGGCCGGTTTTGACAAGGTGGTCTTGGGCGTCCTGCCTTGTTATGTTACTTAGTTCTCCAGTGGAGTATACTTTGAAGGGCTCATAGTCATTTCCTGCTAAGCTGATGACTATGGATTGGAAGTAACGCTGATGGCCTCGGTTTATTTCGGTCACTTTACCAGCGGCTGGAGATGTATAAACAACCCCTTCATTTTTCTTGTCTTTGAATAGAGGGCTGCCAAGTTTTACGCTGTCACCAACTTTGACTAACATGGTGGGCTTCATTCCGTGGAAGTCCGGCCCTATGATGGCAGCTTTTTTGACATGGTTTGAGGTCTTAATGACCTGTGCAGGCTTGCCGCTTATTGGAAGGTCCAGGCCTTTTTTAATGGTGTACATATGGGAGAATGGTTCCTTTCCTTGATGATGGCTGTTTATTTCAAGGGATGTAGTGGGGGTCGAACTTAATATTCCCCGATAGATTCTGCATATTAGGCCATTAAGAAGTTCCACACAAAAACTTCAGGGGTCTTTTTAGCTGAAAGAAATCTTAATTTAAAGAGAAAACGACACTTGGTGTTTTTTCTGTGATTTTCACCCCTTCGACAACCTTTATAAATAATTAATCATTTTCTTGGGGGAGGAAATAATCATCAAACTTAGAACGGCCCTCCCCTCCGAATAGGATTTTGCATGCTTCCAGGAGGCCGTTTGATTTTAAAAGCTTCTCTTTCGAGTTTATTAAAGCTATTTTGCTCCTCCTTCTGAGGAAATCCTCTAGGTTAACAACCATTTCTTGCTCTTTTGCCAGATGCAGCTCGCATTTAATATATTCAGTTCCATCGATCACTACATCACTCATTCTAGGATCCCTTTGGATATCATTCAACAACCTAAAGGCTCGCCTACCGTATCGACGCCAGAGCCGAATGCTGAGAGGCTCTGGAGAGCCTTTGGCAGTAAGTCCGTCTAGGTTCATTAGAGATGCTTGGTGGAAAAATCTGTTTTTTTCCTCCTCAGGAGGCTCTCCATACCACTTTGCATCAGGGTGAGTTGGCGTTATTCCAAAAGACCTGACAAGGGCCGTAATTTCATCACCAATATTAAGGCAGTCTGTCAATTTGCCTCCGAAAATTGTTATTAGCATGCGATCATTGTCTGACTCCATGGCGTGCTTTCGAGATAGAGAGGTCCAGTCGCCTGAGTCAGAAGATGAGGTGGCCACCAGTGGTCGGACTCCGCAACGCTCCGAGATAATGTCACTTATAGACAGTGGTTTCGTTAAATTGAGTCTTTTGTTTATATTGTCCAATATAAACTGGCGGTCCTCTTTTGTGGCGTGTGGGGGAAGGTTTTCTACGCGGGTATCTGTGGTGCCGATACATGAGCGTCTGCCCATTGGAATAATGAAGAATAGCCGCCCATCATCTGCAAAAAAAGTTAATACGTTCTTACTTTTAGTGATTTGTGGCACTATCAGGTGAATGCCTTTAGAGAATAAGTGCTGATTTTTAGTTTTTTGATGTAGGACTCCATTTAGCTTGTCTGCAAATGGGCCTGTTGCATTGATCAGGGCTCTAGCGTTTATTTTGAACGCTTCTCCCGAAACGACATCACGAACATGTCCTGCCCAAACTCCCGAGAGCCTTTCGGCATTTTCTAGCTTGAGGTAGTTGAGGCAGACGGCTCCATGGTCCATTGCTTCGCGAATAAATCCAAAGACAAAACGTGCGTCATTATCGATAAGGTAGGCATCCGAATACTCTATTCCCCCTACGGCATCTTCAGTATTTACAACAGGTTCCTTGTTGTTGATGTCTTTTAGAGATAGTAGTTTTGGCGGTCTTGTGAACCCTCGTCCTAAAAGCCAGTAGATGCAGGCGCCGATATAAAGAAATAAGCGCGGCATGCGAAACCCTTTGGCTAAGGTCGTGAAAAAACGTATCTCTTTAACACTGGATGGGTATGATTTTATAAGATGGTTTCTAGACTTGCAGAGTTTATTTACTAGGCCAACTTCACCAGTTTCAAGATATTTGATTCCACCCCAAACAAGGTTTGATGATTCTTGGCTTGTAAAACTTGCAAAGTCGTTCTGGTCGACTAGCGCAACTTTAATGCCGATTGCTGATAGTGCTGCAGCGGAGGAGGCTCCGTTGATCCCACCGCCAATGATAAGGACGTCAAAAACTTCAGATTTAGCTCGGTTTAATATATTTGATCTTAAGCTCACAGAGGGAATTTTCCTGATTTCTAGGGCATATTGTTAAAAACTATTTTAAACTAATTGTAGATGCAAACTGATATCCCGAAGGATGGTCTATATATGGGGGAAGTCTTCGAAAAATTCAAGGATCTGTTTTCGAGATTAAGTTTCATTTTTGTAAATAAACGCTCAAGGCGGCTCTATGATCGGTTTGAAGTAATTGATTTACTTATGATTACTGCTGAGCTGCCAGACTCCAGTCGTATTGGCGTTGTGGATATTAGCTATGGTGGTCTGTTTCTCAATGCACCGATAGAGCAAGTTTCTAAAGGTCTCAACTCTGATGGAGTAGGTGACCTGAAGCTTAGTGCATTTAGATCTTCCCATCATTTTAAATTTCAAGTCATGGGCGCTCGTGATGGTGGCACTGCTATTATGTTCGTGCATGAGAAGCTTGAGGGCTTGGCTTGGATGCGTCGCTTTGTTGAATACCTTAGGGTTGGGGGCAGCATGCGCTTGCACAGTGAAAGCAGAAAAGGTGAAGAGAGCATCGAGGCTTACCGGGGACCAAACAATACAAATTTATTTATTTCGAGTAAGAATGAGATTGTTCAGAGAGTGGATTTGGCCTTTAGCGATGAAGGGATACAATCTAAGCTTGAGTGGTTTGAGAATGAAGTTATCTTCTCTAGGTTCGATGATCAGGACGATGATTCAGCTCTGGCATTATTCCAAGGTTTCTTCCTGTTATATGCGATGCACAAGCATTTTAATTATAATAACTTAGCTGTGGTTGTGGGCGATGTTCGGCAGCAGCTAGAGCAAACCACTCTTTAATTCCTTTCTATGCAGCTCCTGAAATGTCCAAGAAGGAGATTCTGTCGATATGGCAGGGTTTGTGTTCTCATTATGCAATATCCAGTCTTGCTCATCGATACTGGGAAAATGTGTGTCGGCCGGACCTGAATAATCGACCCGGCTCAGGTAAATCCTATCAGATATCGGTAAGGCTTCTTTGTAGACCTGGCCGCCACCAATAACAAAAACTTCAGGGCTTTTATCTTGGAGGCAGTGTTCCATGGCATTTTTGAGGTTGTGGAACACGCATACACCTTGCGGAGCGTAGTTGGCTTGACGACTTAGTATGATGTTCTGTCGTCCTGGTAAAGGCTTGCCAATAGATTCATAAGTGTTTCTACCCATGATTATCGAGCTGCCAAGAGTCAGTCTTTTGAAATTTTGCAAGTCTTCTCGGATATGCCATAATAGTTTGTTGTTGATTCCTATTTGGTTTTCTTTACCCATAGCTACTATTATCGATATTAATTTTTTCTTAGACACTTACATCTCCAAGTATGGCTGGGTGCGGATTATAGCCACAAATTTCAAAGTCTCCATATTGGTACCCATAAATCGAACTTGGGTGCCTCAGTATTTTTAGCTGCGGTGGTAACAGTGGTTCTCTACTGAGCTGCAGGCGCACTTGTTCGATGTGGTTTGCATAGATATGTACATCACCACCTGACCAAATAAAATCACCAACTGCCAGGTCAGTCTGCTGTGCGACCATATGGGTTAAAAGGCTATAGCTTGCAATGTTAAAGGGGACCCCTAGGAATAGGTCAGCACTTCTCTGGGTTAGCATGCAAGAAAGCTTACCGTTGTCGACAATGAACTGGAAAAAAGCATGGCATGGCGCTAAGCAGCCGTTTCCTTGCTGGACATTTTCTTGAGGAGAAAGGCGGGGATTTGGTAAAGTGTTAGGATTCCAGGCACTTACAATCATTCTCCGGCTGTTTGGTCGCTCGGTAATCTCTTCGATAACTTGGTCGATCTGATTGACCGTGCGGCCGTCTTTACCTTCGAAGGCTAGCCAGTTAACGCCGTATAGTGGCCCAATGCTCTGATATTTATTGCCACTTTCACCCTCAACCTCTGTTTGCCAAGCTCGCCAAATTTTTACGTTATGTTCGTCAAGGTATGAGGTGTCGTCGGTACCTTTTAAAAACCATAACAGCTCATGGGCGATGCTTTTGAAGTGTACTTTCTTTGTTGTTAATAGGGGAAAAGCTTTTGCTAAATCAAAGCGCATCATTCTTCCGAATACGGAATAGGTTCCTGTCCCGGTTCGGTCAGTTTTTTTAGTGCCATTTTCGAGGACATCACAAACGAGATCTAGGTACTGCTTCAATGGGGATACCTTACATTCGGAGTTATTGAGACCGTATAGTTAATGATGAGTTGGGGAGTCTAGTCAAGGGTGTTCTGCAGTATGTTAATTTGATGTAATTGAAAGAGTTTATGACGATAATGCAACTGCAGCTTTTTTAATGCCTGATTTTGTTTGAAATGGCGCACCCGGAAGGATTCGAACCTCCGACACCCAGGTTCGAAGCCTGGTGCTCTATCCAGCTGAGCTACGGGTGCACTGCTGTAGGGCAGAGATAGTAAATATATGCGGACTGTATGTCAAATATTTTTATTTTGGTAGCTTGCTGTTGCCAGTTTTCTTGCGAATATTTTCCAGAAGGTCGATGAGTAAATTGAAATCTATCGGCTTTTCACAAAAACCATCGAAACCGAACTCTATGGCCGCCTGGTGTTCTGTAGTTAAAGCTGTCACAGCAAAGATCGGAATATGCATCGTCTGGCTATTTGTTTTGAGGGACTTTGTGGCATCCCAGCCATTAATTTCTGGCATCATGAGGTCCATCAGAATGATGTCTGGTTGGGGTGGCAGGGTGGCCTTAGCTATTCCTTCTCTACCATTTTTAGCCGAAATGACCTCATAACCGTTACGCATAAGAACTTTGGTCAAAACAATGATATTCATATCTTCATCATCAATGACCAGAATTTTTGTGTCTTTTGCTGTCCGTGCGGTCTGTGCTGTCATTCATCAGTCCTTTTTGAGTTCAGCGGCCATAGATACTCAGCTGGTAATTTGCAGATTTGATGATTGTGGCAATCATTTGGGGTTAATTTCGATATCGTTGTCAGTTCTTCTTCTACTGTTTTGATTGGCAACTGGTTAAAGCTTCCGATCCGTTTTGTTGGGTAGCTTTTGCCTTGGTTTCTAAAACCGAGGTTAACCAGTCTGCTGAGCTGGCTTTCAAGTTTGAACTCAGAAGGCTGATTTGTAATATGCTTTGCCAAATAAGCGTCTGTTAAGAATGGCTTTATGGCATGGTTTTGGTGATTCACTTTTATGTGAAGTAGTCCCTGGGTATTTTTTGCCTGTTCGATTATAACTTTATTGTACCTTTCGCTCATTTAACTTACTCCAATGCTGCCGATGAGTTTATCGGGTTTCAGTCGTGAGAGTTAAGGGTGAAAGCGGTCATTGGTTGTATCTAGCCGATATTACCAAAAATCTAGTTTAAGGCGATGAGGTTTAGATGAAGAATGTCATAATCAGTGGAGCAGGTCAAGTAGGCAGATTTACTGCAGAAGTGCTTCAACATAAGGGGCATTCCATTACAGTAATTGATCAAGATATTCACGCCCTCCAAAGCTTAGATAGTGTCTTAGAAGCTCGTCTTGTTCAAGGTTCCTCATGTCATTCTGATGTTCTTGAGGAGGCGGGTATCGAAAATTGCGATGCCTTGATTGCTGCAACAAACTTGGATGAAATAAATTTGCTTACGGGTGCCTTGGGTAAAAAAATGGGCGCTGAAAAGTCTATTTCGCGCGTTCATCAGCGGACTTTTATGGATGATAGGCGATTGGATCATGGGTTGGCGCTGGGCATTGATACTCTGATTTGTCCGGAGGAACT
>MDTC01059184.1_pt1 | contig 12927 bp, 9 predicted proteins | sample 811181 | NCBI WGS metagenome assembly MDTC01 (sample SAMN05326644, study PRJNA326480) | marine metagenome | isolation source: seawater | place: Pacific Ocean: North | collected 2011 | reverse complement strand
GGTGCGGGCGCACAGCAGCAGGACCTGCCCGAAGGCCCCTTGCAGCTCAACCTCTATTCCTTGCTGATCGATGGACCCTTCGAATTCGACGACTTTACATTCAATGATTTGAATCGTCTGAAGGCCTACAGTTTTAGCTATGTTTCTTTCAGAAACTAAGGGGCCCCAAATTGGACGGCACGCTTAGTAGCGAGAGCGTTGTAACGGCCTCAGATCCCGCCGTTTGATTCCAGTCCCTCGTAGTCGGTCCGCCTCGGCCTTAGCTTGATAGTAGCAATTTGTATCTTGCGTTCGTTTACAGAAGTCAGCCAAGCGCACAAAGATGACCGGGTTGTTGGGGAAGTCTATAGCAAGCTCGTCGTAGGTCTTTCGAGCGAGCCGGCTTTGCTTGCCCTTTTCGGCTTGCTCGGCAAGCTTGAGCCTAGCGAGTGCATCGCTCCGCGTAACCTTGACGTGTCTGCCCAGATATTTCGTCGCGAGTTTTGGATGGCCTCGCTTGGCGAATGCGTATCCAAATCGTGAGAAATCAAGACGATTTAGTGCATATCGTTTGTGGGCTAAACGGGCGAATTTAAGGGCAGTCGGAACGTCTCCTATGTCAAGGCAGGCAATGGCGTATTCCCGTAAGATGGGGCCGTGTCGCTCGCCGTCTTTGACCAATTGCTGGAGAACCGAGATTCGCTTTTTAAGTTCCAATTCTGTGTTTACTAAACAGTCTTCCAAAGCGCGGTAATCCGCGATGTTCTTTTGACTGAGTCGAGTTGCATGTCCGATGTGGTTGGCCGCTAAAACGCAGTCACGCCGGCCGAGCAAATCTGCTGCATTGGCTCGATAGGCATTTGCCAGGAGCGCTTGAATCTTTTGACTCTCAGGGCTTTGCTTATGCAGGTCTTGGAACCGCTCTAAGGCCTCAGCATAGCGCCCTTGTCCGAGATCACTTTGGCCACTTTGAATTGCTAGGGCCGTGCATCCAGTTTGCAAGATGACTGATATCAAAACGGCGCTGAGCGCATTGATTTGCTTTGTATGTCTCATCGTTCTCCGCCAAAGCTCGAACTTTGGTTTACTCCATTGCATCTGATGGCCATACTGTACCGGTCTGTTAATTTCTCGCAATGGCTTCGATACCCGTGTGCCTTAAACGACAACTTTTTATACTGTCTTGTTTGCCTCTACTAGCGGCGTGCGGTGCGCCCCAGGACCGAGGTCGTGTACGGCAAGCAGTGCAAGCACAGTCGTCCAAAGCCAAACCTGTCGATTTCACATTGGAAGACCTTGAAAAGAATGTCATCCATTTGGCTGAGCACCGAGATTCAATCGTTCTCATAACATATTTCACGACTTGGTGCGCTCCCTGTGCTGAACTTCTGCCCTTGCTGAATAAGTTGGCGAACGGACCCGAAGCCTTGTCTAATGTGGTTGTGATCGGCATCAGTGTTGACCTCCAACCGAAAAAAATGTTGCCCCCGTTCATCGAATCTTGGGGACTTAATTTCCCCGTCGCCCTGGCTGACCAGGCGATGTTGCACGGTCGAACGCCATTCGGACAATTGGTTGCGGTACCATCAACCTATTTGATAGATCCCAATGGATACGAAGTCGGTCGATTTGTCGGTGCTGTACCTATGACTCATTTGCGTCAGAAATTAGAATCTTTGGGAGCAAAGAGATGACGGAACTTTTCGAATTCTTACAGCGCGGCGGTTTGATCATGTATCCCATCGCAGCGTTCTCACTCATTGCCCTCATGGTCTTCATCGAACGGATTTTGGCTTTGAGAACAGAGCGCGTGATACCACAACAACTGTGCGTTCATGTCAGGCGCAAACTAAACGATGATAAACCTTCAGAAGCATTGGCCTTGTGCGAAGCCGATAACTCATCGATGGCCGCGATTTTAGCTTCGGGTATCCGCCGCCATTCCCGCCCGCGCGAAACCATAAAAGAAGCGTTCGAAGAGGTTGGCCGTCTCGAGGTCACGTATCTGAACAGATTTGTAGAGCTCTTGGGGACTATTGCGGCGGTCACACCTTTGATAGGCCTGCTCGGTACAGTCGTCGGCATGATCGACGTCTTTCGAACGGTTGTCGAAGAGGTTGGTGTCAGTGCGGGTGCTGTTAATCCAGGTAGCCTAGCCAACGGGATTTGGGCTGCTCTATTGACGACAGCAGCCGGCTTGAGTGTGGCGATACCGGCTTATTTAGGGTACCGATATCTCCTTGCTCGTGTCGACCGGCTCGCCATCGAAATGGAAGAGGTCTCACTGAGTTTATTAGATGAGATGGCGACCGAACACGTCATTACTAAGACAATCGATCCAACATGAATTTCCGAGCGGGCTCAATGGATGCATCTAAACGGAAGGCGGTCGTGGTCGACCTTACGGCGTTGATCGATGTCATCTTTCAACTCTTAATCTTCTTTTTGCTCACGTCGACTTATGTCACCCAGCAAGCAGCGTCTGCCGCACAAATTCCTGTGGAACTGCCGGAGTCGAGCTTGTCGGCGACTGCGATCCCACACGAACAGATGACAATCACCGTAACGGCGACGGGTGACTTGCTTCTGGATGTTGAAGAGCTTTCAGGCGTTGATGAGTTGACTGTGCGATTGCTGGAAGTCAGAGCCAGTAATCCTAAAACCATTGTTCTCGTTCGTGGTGATCAAGCGGTCCCATATGGCCGAATTGCATCTGTACTTGGCGCGATTCGAGCAGCTAATTTACCGGTTAGCGCTGTTTTGAATAACGCGGAATGACCCTCTAGAATTACCTGAACGAAGCTGGTTTTACAGCCCTATAAACAGAATTTTGCGGTCACTCTAGTTGACACCAAATGGCTCCCTCACACTCATTTTCTCACATTGTCGGGAAATGTATACTTTAGTGGTTGAATTGGTCGATCATTCGGGATAACTAGGGGATGGGGACGCAGCCGGAGAGACCAGTTTAGTGAGAGATGAACACCCACGTTCAAACCTGTCCAAGATCGTGAAGGGACTTCTCCAGCGGAGCCTTTCGGTTGTACTTATCGGTGGGCTGTGTCTGAGTATTCTTGCCATTTCTGAATGGTCTATCGATCCCCGACTACGGAAGAAAAATGCGGAGTTTCAAGCTCAATTATCTCGGATTGAACTTCGAGTACAGCAGCTGAAGGATGATACACGACGCCTTCGAGAGGAAATCTCAAGGCTCAAGGGAAACCCAAATGAAACTTTGTATCATGCCAGAAACAGTTTAGGCATGGTCCGGCCGGGTGAAGTCATTTATCGATTCGATGATCGTCACTCGCAGTCTCGGGACCCATCTCAATGAACAAATGGCCGTCGCGACTTCAAACTGCATGGTCGACGGTAGAACCTTGGTCGTTAATCGGGATTGGCTTGGTCGGTGCCATGGCCCATCTCTTTGGTCTTTTTGCCACGGGTCAATTAGGCGTACCGGCATTGAGCGTGGGTGTCATACTGTCTATTGCAACGAGCATTGACATTCGCAATCGACTTGGTGAAACGAAGACTCATCGACGGTTTTTAGATTATGAGGGACCGCTATTATGGGTTGTTACACTTTGGTCTGTGTCCGCAGTCTTCGGGTCTGGGCGTGGTGAAGTCTTTGTTTTTTCTGTTGCCGCTGTCAGTTGGGTCTTCGCGACTCAGTCAAGGCGGTCGCGAACAACAGCTTTGGTTGCAAGCGTCGTCTTGGAGCTTGGCTTTGTCCTCAATGGTGTCCATGGAATTGAACTTGTTCTCATTCGACTGGTTGCCATTGCCTCTGGATGCCTTGCCCTAGAGAGGTTTGCATCATCAGAAGCATTCCGAACGCGATTGGGTGAACTTAGGGAACAGCACGACCGAGAGGCCATACAAACGGAGAGAGCCCGAGACTTTGGTCTACTCACAGCGCAAGCGCCAATTCTGGATGCATTACCCGCTCTGGGTGGTATGAACAGCAGCAACGAGCAAAATGCGCTCGAGTTTCTTGATGATTCTTTTGGGGCGACATTAGACGCGTTGAGACTGAGTCTGAATGCGACCTCAGCGGTCATTTTATGGCGCAGCACCAATGGCTTTACAAAAAGCGCTCATTCAAGCACTCGGACCGATGTTATGGATGGCCCCTTTCACATTGGCAAGGGCCTTCCGGCCAGTGTTCAAGGGGAAGTTCGCGAAGTGGCTCTGGAGCATGTTCGTGAAAATTACGAGGGCCTACCATACTACGCCAGGCCAGGTGGTGTCGGCAGCGCATTTGCGCTCGCAATTGGCGAGACCGACGGTGAGAGTGCACCGCCGTTGGGGGTGCTCTGCGTTGATAGAGACGCGTCTGGGGAATGGGTCGCCAATGACCGTACCATCCTTAGAAAAATTGCCCGAAAGATCGAGCTTGATGTGAAGACCAGCCAGCGCTTAAAAGCGGCTGAGAACGAGAAAAGTATGGTACGCCGATTCTGCGCGGCTCTCGGCGAGCTGAATAAATCACTGGGCATTGATGGGACGGCCCAGGCTACCTTTGAAGCTGTTCAAGAAATGGCGAATGCAGATTTGATGGTGATCACGCTGGCTGGGGATAAAGGCCACCGTGTGGTCGCTGCGCGCGGTGTCAATTCACAGCAGCTCTTGCACATGACCTTCGATGGGCGGGAGTGCCTCGTCGGTAAAGCGATCGAAGTGCGGCAAACATTGCCTCTATCGGGTCGATATCGCGGTCACGGAACTGTATTCGGTCCAGGCGAGTCCGTTTCGGACATGCAGTCGTTGATGGTCATCCCACTCTTGTTGCCGACTGAGACGACAGCTCGCGCTGCGGAGGGCCGGTCAGAGGAATCCGCAGTACCGGTCGTTGGCGCCTTGACCGTAGCGGCTCGCCGTGCCGATGCCTTTCATTCGCCAGCAAAAGAAATGATTCAGCTTATTGCACGGCAAATCGCCATCAAGCTTGATCTTGCCGACGCGCACGAGCAGATTCGTGAGATGGCCAAAACAGATTCCATGACCGGCTTAGCCAACGAACGCTCATTCGATAATGCTTTTAGCAATATGTTGAGTCGAGCCGCGCGTCGAAATGATTCGCTGTGTCTTGTCATGACCGATATCGACAAGTTCAAAGTACTCAATGACACCTATGGGCACCCTTTTGGAGATGAGGTAATAAAGGCGGTTGCTCGATGTTTGCAGAGGGCCATTCGCTCAGTTGACCTGGCGGCCCGGATCGGTGGCGAAGAGTTTGCTCTATTACTCGAGGATACCGGTCGCGAGGGCGCCTTCGAACTCGCGGAGAGAGTTCGAAAAGAAATCCAAGATATGGTTCTTCATCATCGTGAAAAAGGACCAGTGCAACTAACCCTATCGATGGGCATCGCAGAATTTCCATCGGCAGGTTTAGATCAGCCGCAGTTGATGGAAATGGCGGACAAAGCCCTCTATCTTGCCAAGAACAGCGGACGTAACCAAGTGCGGCTCTGGTCTGAGCTGGAGACTGTCCATGTTGAGAACGTCGCGCGTACGGCTGCGAGGCATTGATGGAGAAACCTGTGAAAGGACGATATGCGTAAAGTCTATGTCTTAGACACGAATGTATTGCTGCACGACCCCCGTGCGCTCTTCAACTTCGGTAGCCACGACGTAGTGTTGCCCATCTACGTAGTTGAAGAACTCGACCAATTCAAAAAAGCTGTCAATGGTCTCGGTCGAAACGCCCGCGCGACATCTAGAGAACTCGATGATTTAAGGAAGCTCGGCTGTCTGAGTCAAGGTGTACCACTGGAGGGGGGCGGTACTTTCCGGGTTGTCTTTCTCACCGATGAAGACGCAACCGGTTCGTTCTTTGCTATGACGAACCAATATGACAATTTGATCATACGCTGCGCATTACAAATCGCGCGTCTCGAACCAGAGGCCAAGGTCACCCTGGTGACGAAAGATACGAATTTAAGAGTGCGGGCCGATGCAATCGGTTTAATTTCCGCCGATTATGACCCTACGCCGGTCGAAATAACGAGCTTGTACAAGGGCCACCGTGAACTGGTGGTCGATGGGGCTGCAATTCGTGAAGCCTTTAGGGAGGGTCTTCAATATTCGGATGATGATCTCAATGCGAACGAGTACATCACGCTTGTTGATGCGGCCAGTGACACGCACCGTGCCCTTGCGAAATTTGATAAAGAGGACAAGCGAATTTTAGCATTGCCGAAGTTCGATGACCCCGTCTGGGGAATCACACCTCGTAATCCGGAGCAACTCTTCGCCTTGGATCTGCTCCTTGATGATACTGTTAAGATGGTCACTTTGGTCGGCAAAGCAGGCACAGGAAAGACCCTGTTGGCGCTTGCTGCTGGCTTAGCCAAGACGACCGAAGAGCAGATTTATCAGCGTGTTCTGGTCAGTCGTCCTGTGTTTCCTTTGGGTCGAGATATTGGCTTTCTTCCAGGAACGGTCGAAGAAAAGCTCGGTCCATGGATGAAGCCAATCTACGACAATGTTGAATTTCTTATGGGGTTGACGCGAGGTGGACGTCGCCGGGGCCAGGGTCCTGAGACATTGGTCGATATGGGGGTTTTAGAAATTGAACCGCTGACGTACATTCGGGGCCGGTCTATACCCAGACAATTTCTGATCGTCGATGAGGCTCAGAACTTAACACCCCACGAGGCGAAAACCATTTTGACGCGGGCAGGGGAGGGTACAAAAGTGATTTTCACGGGTGATCCGTACCAGATTGATAATCCATATGTTGACTCATCGGATAACGGACTCGTCCATTTAGTTCACCGGTTTCGCGACGAAAGATTAGCAGGTACTGTGACCCTTATGAGGGGAGAACGGAGCGAATTAGCGGAGCGTGCAGCCAACATCCTCTGACCGTCAACTCCATGTCGAGAACATACCGCGGACATCTTTCAGTCGTTTTTGAAGCCTGTAGACCTTTTCGCTGCGCTTCAACCCCTGCCAAATACCGACCGCCAGTTCCAGCGCCACTATGCCGCGCTCGCTTTGTCCCTGACTTATGGCTCCTTGACCACTGCTTTCGAGCTGGATTGCAATGTCCACATCCAGAATACCCGTTCTCACCAACGTCTGTTTGATAAAGTCGATAGTCGAGTCCCATTGAAACCAATCTTCCGAATGGGTCAAATAGGCCAAGAGATTCGTTTTTGCTTTTGTTTCGAGAACTTGGTGGCCGGCGTCTTGACACGTTGAGATGATTCGATCGAGCAAGAGTTTGGCTTCCAGGAATCGGCGATTACCGATGAGCAGGAATGACAGATCCAACTCGACCCTGATGCTTTGTCTTGAGCCCACCAGTTCGTATAATTCGAGGGCCGATCGATAATGTTCCTCCGCATCGGTCACATTGCCTTTGAAACGAGCGATATCACCGCGCAGATGGTCGGTAGCCGCCACACCTGCGCGCGCGCCTGCGGCTTCGAAATCAGACCGAGCCGCGCTGGCCAATTCGGAGGCGCGTGTGAAGTCTTCTTGCTGCCGAGCGACATTCGCGAGCCCGATCAAACAGTAGGCAGATTGGACAACATCGTTGAGTGATAAAAAGGCTTTTTCTGCTCGCGCAAAGGCGTCCTTTGCACCCTGAAGGTCGCCCGTGGCTGCCCGCGCTCGACCCAATTGTTGTTGGCTACGTGCATAGAGATCCGCTTGTTCGAGACCCTGATAGGCCTCCAAGGCTTCAGCCAGCATCGCCAGTGCCGTTTCGTAATTGCCGCTGTCGATTGCAATGCGTGCCCGGATGATGAGGCACTGGCAAACAAGTCCGTTTAGACGTTCTTGATTCGCCATCTTTACAAGGTTTTTCGCTGTGTCATCAGCGACGTCACGGTGGCCTTGCAAGACAGCAACTTCGCAACTGACGACGTCCGTCTCAAGCCATGCCGGGCTGTGGTTTGGCACCCCCATTCTACGCAAGGTGTCGCGCCATTCGACCAAGGCTGTATTGGTGGTTCTATGGTCACCTAAACTGACTGCGAGAGACACCGAACGCCGCAAGGGTTCTAGTGAGCCATGGAGGTCGCCGGACCCGCGTAAATGACGCGGTAAGCGCGCATCGGTTCGGCCTTGGCTTCGTAGCAGTGCCACGCATGTCCGATGATGCTCTTCCAGCCGTCCATTTTCAGCCGCATGGGTTTCGACGGCCTCTCTGAGCATTCCATGAACGAAGACGAAACCGATGTCGATGTTCTCTTCATCGATAGGCTGAAGGAGATGGTCGCGAAACATGTCATCTAAGAGATCTGATGATGGCGTCAGGCCACTCAGGCGACACGCTGTAAGCCATTCGTCCCGGTCGATCTCTTGCCCGAGGACGGCGGCCAACTCGATTGCACTGACATCGTGTTCCGTTCGTCCTGTCATAGCCACTTGAATTCGAGCGCCCCAAACTTCGGATAAATCCTGGGGTAACTCGGTCGGTGCGCCAGGCGCCAGTTCGAATCCACCATCCGTCGAAATGAGATAACCCTGATTAACCCAGTTCCGCACAAGATGAATGGCAAACATTGGGTTGCCTGCTGTTCGTTTTTCTACGGCGTTGGCCAGAGAGGGCTCAAAAGACAATAGGCTCGCGATGAACCGACTGTGACCCGCTTCATCGAGGGGTTCTACGGAAAATTCATCGACATTGTCTAGTTGGTCTAAATCATCTAAGGCCATGGATTCCACGACTCGCTCGCTCAGCGCTTCGTCTCGGACCGTCAATATGACCAGAAATGGCGACCGGCGTCGCTCGAGTATCCATTGGACAAAGTCCAATGATTCATAGCCCCACTGCGCATCATCAATCCACAGGATGACCGTGCGATCGAGAGCAATTCGCTCGAGCTGTTTCCCAAGTACAAGCCGTCGCTCCACAACGCTGAAAAAACGAATCGTATTTTCGGAGGAGGTCTCAGAATGTGGGGTTGGTTTCATCAACTCCGTAAGCGCATCGGCCTCATCGGTCGGCGCGCCTTGAGAGACCATAAGCGCATTGAGCCTCTCCTTTGTGGCCCGTCTATCGAGACCTGTACAGCGTAGATGTCGAGCGAGCATCGGGACCAAACCATCTGTTGAACCAGAGGTCATTGCGTGATGAGCCTTGAGTACTGTCGCCGCACCCAACTCATGTGCGCGCTCGCAGAGCCAACTTGCAATGCGTGTCTTTCCAACCCCCGATGGACCCCGCAAGACCACAGCTTGAGGGGTTGCGATGGTGTGGACTTGACGCAGCGATTCCCAAAGCGTATCGCAGAGGGCTTCTCGTCCGATCAAAGGCGGGTTCCGAAGCCCGAAGAGTTCCAGGCCTACATTCTTCATTGGTGGTTGTTGACGCCGCCGGCCCGCTCGCCAATCGATGGGAATGGGGGCTCGAGTCGCTCTCAGGTGACTGGTTGATACACCTTCATAAGTCGGTTCGAGGTCTTTGATGGCATCGCCTTCTAAGCTTGCATCAGTGTCGAACCCCCCCGTTACGATCGTATCTTCACCGCTTCTTAGAAGCGTATCTTGACCAATGTCGTTGATGTCCTCACCGAGCGACACCATCGATTCTTCCGTATCGATGACAGCCAAGCCTTTCAGCGCCCAAGCCGCATCAGCGGCCCTTTGAAAACGATTTCTCGGCGTCTTCTTGAGTAAGCGTCTGACCCAGCGTTCAAATCCTGGAGGCGTCCTAAAACGAGTCCGCATAATCGGTGGGTCTCGCTCAAGCTTGGCGAGCATCGTACCCATTGGGTGCTCTTCTTGAAATGGAGGGTGGCCACAAGCGAGTGCGAAGGCTACGCACCCCACTGCATATAGATCGGTCCAAGGACCAAAATCGCGCCACTGGCCATGACACTGCTCAGGCGCCATGAATTCAGGCGTACCGGCTGCCCGCAGGCGCTCCATATCAATTCCGGAATCATCGGTTGCAAAGGCGATCCCAAAATCCGAGAGTTTAACGCGCCCGTCTAATCCAAGTAGCAAGTTGTTTGGCTTTAAGTCTCGATGAACAACCCCTCTCGCATGTGCATGTGCCAGCCCATCCAAGAGTGCAATAAGCCACCTTTTTAATGTGTTCCAGTCTCCAAGTTGGCTGTGATGCGCGACATGGCCTGCCACATATTCCATGGCGATATATGGTGCACTCGGTCCGAAATATCTTTCGGCATCACTGCCGGCCTCCAGGAGTCCGTATTCGTAAATTCGAACAATATTTGGATGGTCAAGCCGAGACATCGCGCGGGCTTCGTTCCGAAAAGTCTGGCGAAAGCGGGGTCGCTGCGCCATCCGGCCTGTCAGCACTTTGATGGCAATCGGCAAATTGGATCCCGTATGAATCCCTTGCCAAACCTGTCCCATTCCGCCTTCAGCAATCGCATGGTCCAGAGCAAAAGGTCCGATTTTGATTTGGGTGTCGCCCATCTCTTGCCCGATTATTCGTTGACCCTCACGGGCGTGTTATCGCGTTGTGCGCGCAGCGTACCTAGTCGTTTCGCATCGGTTTGGCCATTATGGACCAGAACAACAGGGCGAGTGAATCCTGCGCTTTTGTCGCGCCAGATTCGTCGAACTCGGTCCGCAACTTTAGTTCGATCAGCCTCTGAGGCTGTGTAATCGTAACCTAATTTCGAGAAGGCAGGTAGAGATTGCAGTGCGTGGCCCGCAATAAATCGAACGGCAGAGTAGGGGTCGTTGAGAAGATCGGCCAAAAAAGGGGCCATCCAGAGCGTGCCACTTGCCCGCTGAGCTGGAGGCCAGCCAAAGTGCCAAGCATATGTGGCTCTCTGGACAGCATCTCCTTTTAGCATGCCAATCACGGCTGCAGATTCACTGGGCTCGATGCCTATGCTGTCGGGTTTTGGCTGTCCATACCAATCGTGCAGAGATTCGGCGATTTCGTAGAGTGATTTATCCAAATGACACAGGACGCATGCATTAGGTCGACCGTGTTCCGATGTCATTTTTGCCGTGGGGCTGTCAATGCGATGGGCCCGAATCAGGCCGAGTAGACCGACGGTTGTGTGGGGCATGTGGCAATTGTAGCACCGACTGGCTTCATGGCCGGCAGGGTGATGGGTATGGGCCGCAATGTCATCTTTGTATTTAGGATGGCAATTCAGGCAGGCCATATCCGATTTGGCATCCATCTTCAGCTGGTCGTTCGGGTCTGAGTCATGCATCGAGTGGCAGGTTGTACATGCCATTGCGCCTTTCGTGAAACACCCTGTGATCGCCATGCCATTATAATCGCGCCCAGCGATCCTCATGGTTCCGTCTTTCCAAAAGCCATCGTGGAGTAGATTGGGATTACCCTTCAGTTCGTCTGCAAGCCATTTGGGTGGGGCATCGGGCAGATATTGCACCACGTGAAACTCGGATTCTATGGTTTGCCCGGGCCGGAAATTATTCGTCTCGTTTTTCATCAGAAGCTCTCCATGGCACTGAGCACACACATGAGACGATGCCCGATTATCGAGCTTCGAAGGATTGACGATATCATCGGGGGGCAGTGAATTTTGTTTGGCCAGATAGCGATTGATCGGATTCTGATTGGCCGCGATGTGGTTTCCGCCAGGCCCGTGGCACGCCTCGCAAGAGATGCCCAATTCGACAACTTCCGCCTCGCCCGTGGTTTTGGTGCCTACAAAGCGATAGCTCGGCTTGACACTGTGGCATTGGTCACATCCATCGCTCCAGTTATCGCCGAATGGCTCTGGTTCATGGTCTACATTTGGAGGTTGCAAGAATGTATGGTCTTCGTGGACCCATTTCTTTTGCTTGATCAAGTAGACGAACGGGAATTGGTGTAATCGACCCGTGTACTGGATCAGTTTCGCAAAATTGAGTGCCTTTGAATAAAGGGGGCTATCTCTCCGAATTTGAGCATGTTGAGCCAGATCAAGCGCGTTCTCGACGTCCTCTGGGGATAGGCGATAATCGACGATTGACGGAGCCGAAGCACCCTGGCCATCCTCGCCGTGGCAGCCCGAACACATATCGTTAAATGACTGGCGATCGGCGGGATCTATTTTATCTGCAAAGTCGTCGACGGGTATCCAATAGGCTTGCATGTGGTGAGAGCCAGTGGTCATCACAACAGGCCGTACGCTCCGTGTCTGCTCAGATTCGCCTTCGGTTCCCATGGCGGGCATATTGACAAAAAAGGCATCTCCTTTTTTATGAACTTGGTATGTCCGGCCTGAATCGCTCATAACACGGCCGTCAAAGGGGGCGAGCACCGAGGTTGGACTGGCGACCTGAGTCATTGTTCGATGGTAGGATTTATACCACGTCGCATAGGCTTTCGGATGACAGGACCGACAGGCCTTTGAACCGACGTAGTCAGGTTCACTCGATTGGGTCGCATCGATGGGTCGATATTGAGCCAAACGTGTCACTGTCGACGGCTCGCGGATTAAATCCACAAAATAGAATGTAGGAACCCCAAGGCCGACGATAAGCAGCCGGATGCCCGTACGCTGAGCCATGAGCGATGCGACGCCTAGAACGAGTATTACTGTCAAAATCTCCAAGAATTCGTCTCGAAATTGGTGTTCCAAGGCTCTAGTTTATCCACCTGCGCCCTCAAGTCAAAGCCATAGGCCTTGACGGCATGGGACAGAAGCGACTAAATCCAGCCAACAGAACTTGGATACGGCGAGGCGGGGTACATCATTGTGACAGAGCATATAGCGAATCCGCCGGAGGATAGACCGGATGATGTTTTAGTTCGCGCCATGGGCAGTAACCAAACCATTCGATTGATCGCAGCCCAAACCGGCGGCATGGTCGAAACACTCCGGAAAACCCATGATTGTGGGCCACTTGGCACCATGGCCGTGGGCCGTGTTGCTAGCGCGGCCGTCTTGCTCAGTGCCACCCTAAAAGGCCGTCAGCAGGTTGGTTTCCAAATCAACGGTGACGGCCCGTTGCGCGAAGCGTATGCCATCGCCGATGCTGACG
>MDTC01182906.1_pt1 | contig 12929 bp, 8 predicted proteins | sample 811181 | NCBI WGS metagenome assembly MDTC01 (sample SAMN05326644, study PRJNA326480) | marine metagenome | isolation source: seawater | place: Pacific Ocean: North | collected 2011 | reverse complement strand
TTTCTCCTTAAACTCTGGGGAAGCATCGATAATGGTGTGCATCATCGTGTGCGAAAGATAGAGAAGGAAAGGCTTTTTCGAATCCCGTTGATTCTCCAAGTAGTCAATCGCCTTGTCGGTATAGAGCCGGGTAAGGCCCGCCATATCGTTGGTGGTAGCCACCGCTTCGTTATTTTGGTGTAGTGTCATTTTGCCACCATCGTTCGCACCAAGTGCCCCGAAATAGTATTCGAAGCCTTGTGCGTTGGGCATGCGTTCGATGATCGCCTTTCGGTTTGATACATCCCACTTGCCTACACAAGCGGTTTGGTAGCCGACTTTTTTGAGCATCTCGGCAAAAGTAATTTCCGAGGCTGGCATCGACCAACCTTGACTGCGTGCTGGATAGCGACCCGTCAGCAGAGCGGATCGTGAAGGCCCGCACACGGGCTGTGCGTAAAAAGAGGTGAACATCGTCCCTTCTTCTGCCAGACGATCGAGGACTGGCGTCTGATTTTCTTTGCTGCCGAAGCACCCCAGGTCGGCATACCCCTGATCATCAGTGAAAATAATGAGGATGTTGGGTGACTCCGAGTCCTGCGCGAAGGTATCTGGCAGAGCTGAGGTAAGCAGAGCTATTGCCAGGAGCACCAGTGTCGTTCTCTTTGTCATCAATTTTTCTCTAAAGGTTTCAGCCTTCCGGCAAAAGGAGCCACAGACCTTCGCCTACTTTCTCAAACTAAACTTTGCCTATATTGACAATTCCACCCATGCTGTAATTCCCTTCGCTGTATTTGGCAAAGTCATTCTAATCTTAGCACCCAGCCCCCTTGGACATCTCATGACCACGAATTCCTTTTTAACTCGAATCACTCTTGCACTGTTCTCTCTCGGTGTTGCCACATCGCTCAGGGCACAAGAGCCGACCGTGATCCTGTTCAATGGCAGAATTCTCACGGTTGATGAGAATTTTTCGACGTTAGAGGCCCTTGCAGTTGCGGGCGAACGAATCACTGCCGTCGGTGATTCACAGACCATCATCGCACTGGCCGGGCCAGGCACGCAACGAATCGACCTTAAGGGAAGCACTGTCATTCCCGGTCTGATCGACAATCACCTGCACTACATGCGCGGTGCGTCCCGCTGGCGGTTCGAAGCCCGCATCGATGGCATCACCGATCGTGATGAAGCGCTTCGAATCATCTCGGCCAAAGCGAAAGAGGCCGGTCCGGGCGAATGGGTCTTCGTTGCTGGAGGCTGGAGCGAGCAACAATTCTCAGATGGAGAAGGTGGATTCACCACTGAGCAACTGGATGCCGTGGCTCCAGACAATCCTGTCTTTCTCCAAAAGTCCTATTCACGGGCCTACATGAATTCTCTTGCGGCAGCTGAAATAGGATCCACTGGAAACGGTGGCAGCACTCGCGGCTCTTCCAAAGGTTCGTCAAGAAGCTCCACGGGTTCGTCAAGAGGTTCCACGGGTTCGTCAAGAGGTTCTAAAGGAGGCAAGAGCTCGGGCCGGTCTTCCGGAGGCGCCCGCGGAACGATCAACGCTGCTCTCCACAATCTCCCCGAACGCAGCGAAGATCAACGCATCGAAGATGCCGTCTACTTCAACGACTACCTCAACCAACTCGGGCTCACGACCGTTTACGATGTTGGCCGCGAATCCGACGGCGACTTTGCTCCCATCGAATCACTGAAACAGTCTAACAAACTTACCGTTCGAGTTTTTCACACCCTTCGCTACAATGCCTACAGCGCTAACGAAGTAACTAATGCAGTTGAGCTCATTGCTTCCACCTCCCCCCGAACCAATAGCGACTGGAACGGGCTCATTGGCATGGGCGAGCATGTCTACAGCCCGGTACACGACAGTAGCATGCGGGTGAGCCTGTTCGGCCGCGATATGTGGCAGCAGTATGAACGGCTGGCAGAAGCGGCCGCAGCAGGAGGCTGGCACATCCACGAGCACGCGATGCAGGACAGTACCGCGCAAGAAATTCTCAACATTGGGGAACGTCTCGGCGCCACTCATCCAGTCAAGGACCTCCGCTGGACTCTCGCTCATTGCGATCTCATTTCCAAAGAAAGCATCGAACGCGCCCGCGACCTCGGTTTCACTCTAGCTGTTCACAATAAAACAGCAAAGCCAGTGGTTGATGGAAAGGATTCCCCTCCCGTTTCGTGGATGGAGGAAAGCGGCATTACCTGGGGGCTGGGTTCCGATGGGACTGTTGTCTCCACGGTCAATCCATTCCATACTCTCTGGTGGGTCACAAGCGGCAAAGTTTTCCCAGATACTATATCCATACACAACCCTGTTTCACGCGAAGTTGCGCTGACCGCCCACACGCGCAGCAACGCCTATCTCATGTTCAAAGAAAAGGATCTTGGCAGCCTTGAAGTGGGTAAACTTGCTGACCTCGTCGTTCTCGACCGCGACTACCTATCCGTCCCCGTGGATGAGATTCGTGATATCACCCCGACAATGACAATGGTAGGCGGAAGAGTGGTGTTCGAAAACAAATAACTTGGCCTTAACTGGTATACCCCCGGTCATCGGAAAAGGTGGTAAGACTGTTGGCTGACGCTTCATTCAGCACAAAGGGATCTTGGACTTTCGGTTCCCGCCATCCCACCGAAGCTGTTCCTGAGTTGGCAAAATAAATAAGGCCGTTACATGACCACCTTTTAATATTCGGTAGGTCTTGTCAGGCTGTCATGCTTGATCATGTCGGCATAAAATGTTCTGCTATCGGGAAAAAAGGAAAGATTTCCCGAATATCACCCTCCCACGAGGATTTTTCTTATGAGATTTCTCTCTTCTACTTGCTCCCTGCTGCTGGTTTGCCCGCTGATCGCCACTGACGAGAAGATCGGCGATCGAGGCTCATACTATAGGAACGGGGAAATCCACGTTAACATTTATGGTCAGCCGGAGGGCAAACCGCTCACCACCGGTCACCACGACTTCAAGCCATCTTGGTCAAAGAGTGACGACATGCTCGTCTTCTTTCGCAGGGTGAAGAACGATCCCGATGTCTCGAAATGGAAGACGGCTATCCACATCATCCATGCAGATGGGACCGGTTTACATCAACTGACCGACGGCACGCACACGGACTTTAATCAAACCTGGACACGCGACGGCAGCAATACGCCGATTTGGAATCGAAAGAATCCAAAAGGAGGTGGTTATGCGGTGATGGCCAGTCGGGTGGGCGCGAAACCCGGGGAGGAGTTTCCTCTAACCGACAAAGGGCATTCTACTTGGGCTTTCACCTGTCTTACCGATGGTCGGATCCTCGTACGATCGAATCCACCTGGCCAGGAAATGGGATATTACCTGATGACACCCGGAGAGAATGCCAAGCCAACTTTCGACCCCATCGAGTGTGAATTGGCAAAAACCGGAGTACTGGCCCGGGTCAGTCTCTCGCCGAGCGAGACGAGAGTTTGCTTCGAATTTCAGCGAGGGTTCAAAAAACGAGTGAGCGGACGAATTCTTTACGTCGCGGATTTCGATGCCAAAACCCGAACGATCACCAATGCAAAACCGTTCGCGAATAGGGACGAAAAACCAATCTGGTTTGCCTACCCACGTTGGTCGAAAGACGAATCTTCGATCGTCTATCAGGCAGGTGGAAAGCTCTATCTCTACAAACCTGAAGACGGTTCGACGCACCAGGTCTCGACGAACGACAAGGCCGACTACCGCTATCCCCACTTCGAAGACGTACCAAAGTGAGCCACAGGATGTTATGGGGCAGGCACTTTTCCTGATCGCAATCTCACCTTTGGAGACAACACCAAATCAATGGACAGTTTTATAAACAAGACCATTCCGCTCTGTATTGCGCTCTTGTTGAACTCCTGTTTGCTGGTAGCCCAGAAACAAACGAAAAAGGACCCAGAAGACCAAAGTAGTATCGGGTCCAAGTTCGCCGCTGCCGATAAAAATAGCGATGGCAAACTAGGACCTCATGAAATCACTAGGGAAAGACTATTTAAGCGAATGGACGTTGATTCCGATGGATTCGTTACGCCAAAGGAAGCCCGTGCGAACGCCACGCCGCGTCGCGCACGCGAGAATGTGGCGGCGGCTGAAGTATCGAACAAACCCGTTTTTCCAACTAACCCTGAAGGCGAAGCGGCAAAACGAAAGCTCATTGCCACTATCCCCAAAATATCAACCGGTGACAATCGACCTCCCAATATCGTGCTCTTGTTTTCGGATGATCTTGGTTATGGCGACCTCTCGTCCTACGGCTCCAAAACCATCCCGACGCCGAACATTGATGCACTCGGTAAACAAGGGGTTCGTTTCTCCAGCGCCTATGTGACTGCCGCATCGTGCAGCCCGTCCCGGGCTGGCTTGATTTCGGGCCGATACCAACAACGATTCGGGTTTGAATTCAATACTGCAGGAGGAGCCGTCACGCATCGTCTGCATCGCGGGCTCGATCCATCAGTAGTAACGTTGACTGATGTGTTGAAACAGGCTGGATATACCACGGGCATGTTTGGCAAATGGCACTTGGGCACGCAGCCTCAGTTTCATCCGCAGGCCCGAGGCTTTGATGAGTTCTACGGTTTCCTTGCCGGTGCCCATTCCTTTTTCCCCTCAAAAGAGCCACAGTCGATTCACAGCACGGTCATGCGAGACAAAACGCCACTGATTGAACCCGATTACCTTACCGATGCAATTGCCAGGGAGGCGGTTAATTTCATCGGTGTGAATCAAGACAAGCCGTTTTTTGCATACGTCCCGTTTAACGCAGTTCATACGCCGATCGAAGCGACAAAAAAATACCAAGACCGATTTCCAGATGAGACCGACCAAACCAGGCGCGATTATTACGCAATGGCAAGTGCTCTCGATGATGCTGTGGGCTCGATTATTGCCGCGCTTGACAAGCATGGGCTCTCAAAAAACACTCTCGTGATTTTCGCGAATGACAACGGCGGACCGACCTACACACGCGTGCAAAACAATGGTCCACTCAAACTGGGAAAACTGTTCCTATTTGAAGGTGGAATTCGAGTGCCGATGGTTATCAAACTGCCAGGCAAATTTGAGCCGGGAACCGTCTATGATCATCCGACCAGCACTCTGGATTTGTTTCCCACAATTTGCGCGGCGGCGGGAATCGAACTTCCCTCTCGCGTCAAGCTAGACGGCGTCGACTTGACGCCTTTTATAAACGGGCATTCCGTCGGTAGGCCGCACGAAACCCTGTTTTGGAGTAACGGACCCAATCTGGCGGTCCGGCACGGCAATTGGAAGCTCGTTAAGTCCCACGACAATACCTGGCTGTTTGACTTGGCGAGCGATCTTAGCGAATCCAAAAACATAGCCGATTCGAATCCTGAAATTGTCGAGCGTTTGGAAAAACTCTATCAAGATTGGCGATCTGAAATGTCAAAACCGGCCTGGCCTAGCAAACCGAACCGGCGCAAAGTTGAAGTCAATGGCTTGACCTATGAGATGAATATCTAACAAGCTTTTACGCCACGTATCAGGTGTGTGTTTATCCCTCACTGAGGCCGAATTAAAAAAATCGGAGAATGGATGCCGAATTCCGGTCACTTCGGCGGAGTATTTATAGACCTGCGAATATCCATGAGATTCCCGCATATCCTTCTATCCCTTGTCCTCCTCTCAGCCGCCTCCCTGAGCGCCGCCTCCCGTCCTAGCGTCGTCACCCTGCTCGTCGACGCATCGTGCATTGACTGCCATGACTCCGATACAAAGACTGCGCTGAACTTTGACGATTTGAGCTTTGATCTAACTGATGCTGACGCGTTTCGTTTGTGGGAGAAAGTTTACGACCGAATCGAGTCGGGAGAGATGCCCCCGGAGGAGAAACCGAGACCAAATTCTGATCTTAAAAACACCGCGTTGGAATCACTCCACCAGCACCTTCGCGGAACCAGCCTGTCTCAGCAAAAGCAAGACGGCCGCACCCTGGCACGGCGCCTGACACGAACCGAATACGAGCACACCCTGCACGACCTGCTCGGCATTAGCGGCGACCTGGCCGCTACGCTGCCACCGGAGAACCTGTCTGCCCCCTTCGACACCATCGCCGCAGAGCAAGGTATATCCCCCGTCCACATCCACAGCTTTCTGCTCGCTGCGGACACGGCAATCGATGAGGTGCTGGAACTTGGAAGAAAACCTAACATGGTCCCCCAGCATATCGACTACCGGAACCACCCCTATTCAAAGATGTGGTTCGACAGGGACCTTCGCCGCGGTGGCAACACGGTGCTGCGAACCGACGACGCCTACGTGCTGTTCGACAATCGCCCGCAGCGCAGCCCTCATACCAACCAAACTAATCATATGGGCATTCGGTTTCCCGTTGCCGGACGTTACCGTATCGTGGCGGACGTTTATGCCTATCAGGCGAAAAGCCCGGTGACCTTCTGCATTTATCGTGCGAGCGACCAGACCGGAAACAAGGAATTGATCGGCAGCTGGCAGCTCGATCCCGGCCAACCCCGGCAAGTTGAAGTCGAACATTACTTTCGGCCCGGCGACTTCTTTTTTCTGGCCCCTTCGGATCTCGACGCCACGCCGCAGGGAAGAAACGTCTTTATGGTCGGCGCGAAAAACTATCCCGGCGAAGGTGTCGCGGTTCGCCACCTCACACTGGAAGGTCCTCTCGAAAAACAATGGCCTCCGGAACGCACCCGCAATCTGCTTGGTAGTGTTGAGTTCCAGACCGGACGCGATGGCAGATACAACATCGTTCTCAGCGACGAACCATTGGCACGGATCTCAGACGTGATCAGTCGGTTAGGCGCTAGAGCACTCCGCCGCCGCCTCAGAGATGGCGAGCCTGCCGAATGGGCTGCATTGGGAGAACCGGTGCTTGCGGAAGGACGCGGCTTCGAAGAAGCGCTGCGCGTCGTCTTGCGCGCTCTGTTCAGTTCACCAGAATTTCTCTACCACCAGGCAGAACCCGGCCCGCTCCACGACTATGCCCTGGCCACGCGGCTGTCCTATTTCCTGTGGAAAAGCTTGCCCGACGATCAGCTCTTTCTTCTTGCTGCTGAAGGCGCTCTCAGCGATCCGGCCGTTCTCGCCTCTGAAGTCGATCGCCTCCTAGACGACGAAAAATCACAACGTTTTGTTGAGGACTTCCTCGATCAATGGCTCGAACTCGAAGACATTGATGCAACGACACCCGACGAACGGCTCTATCCCGAATACGACGACCTTCTGCGGCAGGCTATGCTGGAGGAAACGCGCCGCTTCTTTGCTGAACTGATCTGGGATAACCGCGGCGTCACCGAGCTGATTGACTCTGATTTCACATTCCTAAATCGCCGGCTCGCCGAGCACTACGACATCCCAGGCGTCGACGGGCTCGACTATCAAAAGGTTGTGCTGCCCGAGGGAAGTCCGCGTGGCGGCCTTCTCACTCAGGCCAGCCTACTAAAAATTACTGCCAACGGAACCAACACCTCTCCCGTTCCGCGCGGGAACTTCATCCTCAGCCAACTGCTGGGCACGCCGCCCAATCCTCCCCCACCCGGCGCTGGTTCCGTCGAGCCCGATACACAAGGCACCACCACCATTCGCGAAGAGCTCGACGCCCATCGCAATGTTGCCAGCTGCAACCGTTGCCACGTTCACATCGACCCTCCCGGTTTTGCTCTTGAAAGCTTCGACCCCATCGGAGGCTATCGCACCCGCTACCGCTCAACCGGCGAGGGAGACAAACCCACCGAACAGCTCTTCGGTCGTCCGATCCGAGAGTATCGCCTCGGCCAACCCGTCGATGCCTCAGGCATCACGCCGGACGGCACTAACTTCAACGGCATCACAGAATACAAGCAATGGCTGATGCAACAACAAGACCAGATAACACGTCACTTTCTCAGTCAGCTAATTGCCTACTCCACCGGAGCCGAAATCCAGTTCGCCGACCGCCCCGCACTTGAAGCGATGCTTCAGGAATCATCTGACAAAGGCTTTGGGATCCGCTCCCTCATTCATGCCGTCGTCCAGAGCAACCTCTTTCGTAACAAATAGAAAGTATCCATGAGTTCCCTATCCCTGAACCGACGCACGTTCCTTCGAGCCTCTGGCATCACCCTAGCGTTGCCGATGCTGGAAGCCTTCGGAAAGGTGTCCGCAACACCCCCAAAGCGAGCGCTCTTCATTTGCAACACATTGGGTTTCTTCTCTCCATCTTTTTATCCAAAGTCGACGGGACAAAACTACAAGGCGTCAGAGTATCTTTCATTACTCGATCGGCACCGCGACGATTTCACGGTGTTCTCCGGGCTTTCACATCCCGGTCAGGGAGGTGAGCATCAGTGCGAGATGACCTGGCTGAGCGCGGCGCGCAACCCCGGGCGCGATGGATTTCAGAACTCGATCTCAGTCGATCAATTCGCCGCAGATCAACTCGGCTATGTCACACGCTTTCCCTCGCTCTCGCTGAGTAGCGACGGGGTTAAGAGCCAATCCTACACCGGAAACGGCGTTATGATTCCCGCCATGGCTCGCCCATCTCAGGTATTCGCGAAGCTGTTTCTCCAAGGCAAGCCACACGAAGTAACCCGGGAGAAACAGAAACTGGGCGACGGGCGCAGCATCCTCGACTCGCTCAGCGACCAGCGATCCCGCCTCCTCCGCAACGCTTCTCAGGCCGACCGGGACACGCTACACGGCTACTTCGAAGCGGTTCGCCAGACAGAACGCGACCTATCTGAAGCCGGAGTGTGGATAAGCCGCCCCAAACCAAAGGTCGACGCTGAGATCCCCGAAGACGTCGCTGACAAGGCCGACGTGCTAGGACGTATCAAACTGCTTTTCCAACTGCTGCCCCTCATCATCCAAACCGATTCCTCCCGCGTCATCAGCATCGTGGTCCAGCACAATCATGGCATCCCCATTTTAAATGGCGTCGACTCCGAACACCACAACCTTTCCCACCACGGGCGGGATCCGAATAAAATCGCTCAGCTCAAACTGATTGAGCGCGCCATCGTCGGAGAATTCGATCAACTGCTCACCCAGCTGAAGTCTTACGAAGAAGGCGGTGGTACCCTCCTCGATCACACCCTGACCTTACTTGGCAGCAACCTCGGTAACGCGGCGTCCCACGACCCGCGCAACAATCCCATCTTACTGGCCGGTGGCGGTCTCAATCACGGCGGCTACCAAGCCCACAACCAGACGGACAACACTCCTCTGAGTAATCTCTACGTCCGCATGCTTCAGGAAATCGGTATTGAGGCCGACTCCTTTGCATCGAGTTCAGGAGCACTATCTTGGTGACCCAAGAAGAGCGTGCACTGATAAACCAGCCAACGGTTGAACGCAGTTTTTCATGCGGTTAGCAGCGATATTTATTCAGTTGTTGAAAGAAGCGTAATCAGTCCTTTTCCGCGAGGCTGTTGATGTATTCTTCCAAATTGGTGTAGCCATCGGCATTGCGGTCCCCGTTGCGATCCCCAGCCTCGGAAGGATTAAGTCCGTTGGCGATTTCCCACTCATCTGCCATTCCATCGCGGTCGGTATCGGTAGGAGCAGGCAGAGACTTCAATTTCGGCCATCCGCCCACCTCATCCTGCGAATTAGGAATTTTCCCCGTTCCCGTTCGCACTTCCTCAATAACTCGATCATCACAGGCATCCCGACTTTTGGAGGCGCCAGCATGCTGCAAAATCAAATCTCTGGCCTCTTCGGCGCTGTGAGTCGACGGTTTGTTTTTTCCGAAGACCAACTCTCCCGGCAGCTCCCATTCTTTCTGACTTGAACTCAAATATTTACTATCGCTCTCCTGCTTGTATTGGATGGCAGAATAGTTGTTTTCAGACCACCCCTGATTCCAAGAAAAAAAATTACCTGAAATAAACCCCGTCGGTGCTGGTCCCTTCCCCTCCTGTGCTTTGATCCTCAAAGGAAGAGAAGTTATTTTTGTGTCGGGTCCCTTTTCGTAGAAATTATTAATCACATTCAGTCGCGCCCCGAGATTAGTCGTGCCACCGGCGTTGTAGATCAGATTATTTCGGAAGTCGATGATAACATCCTCAGGTGTGGCTTCACCTCCTCCCATGCTAGGGTGTCTCGCGTGGGTAGAATGAAACAGATTATGATGAAGACTGATGTTTTTTGTCGTCTCCCTCATCGAACCAAGCTTGGAATGAGGAACGCCCTCATAATGAATCGAGTCATGTAGCGTTTCTCCATAGATTGACCATTGGAGGGTGAAGTTACCTCCCTCCCGATTATCGTGAATCGCATCGATACCCCATCCCAGAGAGAGATGGTCAAAAATCACGTCTGAAATTTTCATGCTCGTGATGCAATCCGCACCACTGGAAGAACCCTTATTCTGATCACCCATCCTGATTCGCATATACCTGATGATGATATTACTCACCTCTGATATTTTTAGCCCGTAATCCCTCAGACAGATACCGTCACCAGGGGCCGTTTGTCCGGCAATGGTGAGATAGGATTCTTTAATTTTCAGTTCAGACTTCAGAGGAATCGTACCGGATAGAGCGAACACAATGGTTCTAGGTCCCCTCTGACTTTCAATGCCACGTCGCAGTGAACCTTCGCCGTCATCTTTCAGATTTGTGACAATGTAAACATCTCCTCCTCGACCGCCCTGAGCAAATCGGCCATATCCCTCAGCTCCAGGAAAGGCGACCGTTCTTCCTTCAACACACGAGAACGCCGTAAAAAAGATGGTGACGATCGCAGTGGCTCTTAGGGTGCTCATACTTTCGATGGTGCTTTACACAACAAAAAACTGCAAGAGCGCAAGGGCGCCAGTGCGAGATCTTCTCGACCACGGAGCCAACTAATCCCGATTCACTTTATAGTGTTGAGAGGCAACTTCCTTTGCGTTCTTCATCAGTTCCTGATCGAAGGCCTCAATTTTATCGATTTGTCCTACCTTCGCTAAACGAGCCGCTTCTCTATACCATTTCGCAAGTTCCTCAGCGTCCTCCTCGGGCAGCACATAAAGGTGAACTCCCCACCTGCCAAAGTGGTCATCACTGTGATAAATCTCGCAGGAAAACGACCGGTTAGCATCGCCCGGTTCGCCATAGGGATAAAACAGTTGGTGTTGATCATTACTCAAGAAAACCATCGCAACATAGCCATTTGGAGCGCCCCGAGTGCGCCCCTTGAAGAAATAGTAACCCTCAATCTCCTCACCCTCGCGCGGATCGCGAATATCGCCGGTGATCTCGGTTTTAGGCTCCTTCAGATCTTCCGCCTGAACGCATCCAAAAGAAAACCAACCAAAGAGTGCGACAAAATAGCTTGCTCCAGATACCTTCATGAAATTGGAGTCGTTCATCATTACATTTCCTCTCAAAGATAGATAATTCGGAAAATTTTAAAGCAAAATTCAAAAACGCCGCTGTAATATCAAGCTACTGGTTTTTAATCGAGGGCGAATCGATTCTTTCTATTCTGATATCTGGATAAACCGAGAACACTTGACCTCTCTTGGATAGCAGAGAATCGTTCACTAAATCGTCGATGGACTCCAAATCAAAAGAGCTCCGGTTTAAGGTTACTTTTAGAACAACGCTATTCGCGCTGTTGCTTGGCGTCTTGCTGACTTCTCTCATATCGCTCGGCATTTCAGGATATATCTACGCAAGATTTGCCGTGAGTAATTTGGGGGATCAGGTGCTTGATCAAACCGCCGCCCGAATTGATCAGCATATTCAACACGCCCTCGATACGGCCGAAGATGAGGCCGAAACGATTGCGGGACTATTTAAGAATAGTTGGCTTGATCCGGAGGATCACGAATCAGTCACCGAATACTTTCTCGAAGCTCTGAAAGCCCGCCCCTTTCTTTCCTATCTTTCATTTGGCTCTCCAACAGGAAAATACTATCACGGTTTCCGCGACCGCAGTGGCAAGCTCACAACCTTATGGTTGGTCCCGAAGGAATCGGGTAACAACCGCCTCCTCGAATTCTTAATCGCTGAAAATGACGAACGCGAAGTCATTCGTGATATCCCAAAATCAATTCGGATAGTTCCCTACGAGCGCCCCTATTACCTGACGACTCGCGACGCCGGGAAAGCCATATGGACAGAATCATATGTCTTTCAGGGATCTGGAGAATTGTTGGATGTCCCGGGTGTAAGTCGCGCTATTCCCATCTATTCCAAGGCTCAGGAATTTCAAGGAGTCCTCACCGCTGATTTCGACCTGCACGCCCTCAGCCGCTTCCTCAGAGAAGTAGATCTTGGTTCGGGAGGCCTCTGCTTTCTTGTTGAAATCACTTCTGAAGATTCTGCGCGGATCATCGCCCACCCCGATGCTGCAGACCCAGACAGAAACCGACGTATCGACCTGACAAAAGCGGCACCAGACGGGAACGGGAGAATTACATTAGCGGCCGACCAGATCGCTGATCCCAGAGTCGCCAGCATCCTGCCCGTTATTGAAAAAGGCTTAAATACTGGCGATCGATCTTCCCGGAAATTCAATCTTCTAGTCAAAAATCAAAACCATTTGGGCGAAATTCATCACCTGGGAAGAAAAGGAGGGCCCAACTGGATCATCTGCATGATGCTTCCAGAGTCAGAATTATTTGGGGACGTTCAGCGCATGGCAAGGCTCATGGCTTTGATAGGGCTCGGTGGGGTCCTCATTACCGCCGTTCTTTCGCTACTTCTCTCGAAGAGCATTTCGGCAACGCTGCGATCTCTCGCCATCGAAACTCTGGAGGTCGGCCAATTTCGACTGAAAAACAAGGAGCCAGTCCTGACCCGTATCGTTGAAATCGAGACACTCGCTAATGCTCTTGAAGAAATGAAGACGGGCCTACGGTCCTTTCAGAAATACGTACCCTCAGACCTTGTAAGACAACTTTTGGAAACCGGTAAAGAAGCGGAATTGGGAGGAGAACGTAAGGAATTAACGGTTTATTTCTCGG
>MDTC01088769.1_pt1 | contig 12929 bp, 13 predicted proteins | sample 811181 | NCBI WGS metagenome assembly MDTC01 (sample SAMN05326644, study PRJNA326480) | marine metagenome | isolation source: seawater | place: Pacific Ocean: North | collected 2011 | reverse complement strand
CTCCGAGGGCGACCAGGGCGACCAGGGCGACCAGGGCGAATCCGAGGGCGACCAGGCCGACTCCGAAGGCGACCAGGCCGACTCCGAAGGCGACCAGGGCGACCAGGGCGACTCCGAGGGCGACCAGGGCGACTCCGAGGGCGACCAGGGCGACCAGGGCGACCAGGGCGATCAGGGCGACCAGGGAGCTCAGAGTGACTCCGTCGCACAGGCAGACGCGTCCTCGGCGGGTATGAACGAGGACGACGGTGACCCGGCCGGGGCCGCCGATGCCGCGAGCGAGCAAGACGGCGGGTCCGAAGAGGACCAGGCGGGCACCGCGGGCACCCCCGACCCGCAGGACGGCCCCGTTGCCGGGCTCGCAGCGACCGCAGGCGAGGACGAAGGTCTCACCGCCGCCCAGGCCGCGGCGCTCATCCGGGCCGCAGGAGGCAACGGCGCCACCGTGCCTCTCTTCGCCCCGGACCAGCCGCCGGCCGACGAACGAACCCCAAGCAAGGACTGGTGATCCCATGCGCACGATGACCCTGCTGACCCTTCTTCTGGCCCACACCCCTACATGGGCCGCTACTCAGGCCGAGCTGACCCCCGAGACCGTCGCGCCCGGTCAGCCCGCCACGCTGACCATCACGACCGACACGGGCGCACCACCGACGCTGGGGAGCATTCCTGGCGTTCAGATCGCCGGCACCGGACGATCCACCCAGGTCCAGATCATCAACGGCGCCGTGAGCCAACAGACCACGTACACCTACCGTCTGGTCCCTGGCGCCGAGGGCACCTACGACCTGGGGCCCTACACGGTGGGCCCGGACCGGACGCCACCGCTCACGCTCCGTGTCGATCCGAACGCGCCGTCCGCCTCCCGCGCTCCGGCGTGGTCCAGCCCGGTCGCACCCGGTCGGTCGACCCAAGCCGCGCCGCCGGCCCCCACCGCGGACGCCGAGCGCGCGTTCGCCCGGATGTGGCTCGAAGACACCGAACCCGTCGTGGGCCAGGCGATCCCCCTCACGGTCAGCGCCTACCTCCGAAACGACGTCGGGGGAACGCTCGAGGCGGCCCCGTCGCTCGAAGCCCCCGACTTCATCGTCGAGGGCCTCGACGAGGAGCCCACCCGCAGCGAGACCGAGGTCGACGGCGTGCCGCACACCCGGTTCACGTGGACCGCGAGCCTCACACCTGTTCGCGCCGGAACCTACGAGCTGTCCACCTCCATCCCCGCGACGATTCAGTGGGTCGAGCGCACCGCCTCCCCGCGCCGTCGCTCCCTGCTCGACGAGCTGATCGCGGACGACCCGTTCTTCCGCAACTCCGGGCTGCCGAGCATGCTCCAGCAGTTCGGCAGCATGGGTATGGGCTTCTCGGAGCCCCAGGTGCGCAGCGCTCATGTCGACCTCACGACGCGACGCTCGCTGACGGTTGCCCTGCCCCCCGCGGACGGGCGGCCCGACGACTATGCGGGTGCCGTCGGGGACTTCGTCGTCGCCCTGCAGGATGCACCCGAGGAAAGGTCCGTGGGCGAGCCGGTCGAGCTGGTGTGGACGGTGTCCGGCAAGGGCAACTTCGATGCGCTGGACGTGACCGGCATCGCCGACGGCGAGACCTGGGACTCCTACCCCGTCGAGCGAGCGTTCGAGCCGACCAACCGCTCCCGCACCAAGGGAACCCTGACGCTGACCCAGCTCGTCGTGCCGAGGGAGCCCGGGGAGCTCGACCTGCCACCCCTGGCCTTCAGCTGGTTCGACCCGGCCGCCGAGGCGTACCGGACGAGCACCGTGGATCTCCCGACGATTCGGGTCACGGGTACCGCGGCAGGCGCTCAGACTGTGGCCTCCAGGGTCGACGCCGTATCGACCAGCAACGCGGCCGAGCCCAGCATCCGCGACGTCCGCAGTGAGCGCTTGCTCCCCATCACGGCCCACGCCGGTGTCCTCTGGGTCGTTGGGGCACTGTGGGCCACGCTCACGGCCGTCTGGCTGTTCGGCGACTGGCTGCGGTCGAGTATCCTGGCGCTACTGGGCGTCGCTCGCGGGCACGGGAGCACCGTCACCCTCCGTCGCAAGCTCCGTCGGGCCATCGAGCGAGGCGACGCGGACGGCCTGATCGAGGCCGGCCTGGCGCTGGTGGAGGCCGGCGCGGTCGATCGCGCTGCGGCGTCCACTCGGGCCTTCATCGCCGAGACCGAGCGCGTCCGGTACGGACATCGCACCCCAGACCTGGAAGCCCTCACCCAGCACGCAGCCGCCATGCTCGGCGACCGGGAACCGCTCATCCGAAAGGAGGCCGCATGATCCGCAATATGTACCCCTACAAAGCGCTGGTCGCCATCCTCTGCATCTCGGCCCTGCTCCTGGCCCCGCTCGTCGCCCGCGCCGAGTGGTCCTCGGGCGAGCTCGCCGCTCGGGCCGAGACCGCCGAACACCCCGGTGAGGCCGCCCTGGCTCGTCATCGCGCCGCGCTGCTCGATCCCGCCTCGGCGGACAGTACCGTGCATCCGGTCGCCATCAGCCCCCTCCAGCCTCGGTATCTGGCTTTGACCTTCACCGGCGGCGTGGCCCTGGGGCTCGGCGGGATCGCCTGGCTGGCCATCTCCGGCCGCCGACGCTCCGCCCTGGCCCTGGGAGTACTCGGTCTCTCCGCCGCCACCGCGGCAGCGGTTCCGTTGGCCCAGCTGGCAAGAGCCCGCGACCTCGCGATCGCGATGGAGGACGTCGCCGTCCACCTCTCGCCGGCCCCCTCTGCTCCCGAGACCGGAACCCTGAGCGCGGGCGATGCTGTTCGCATCGGGGCGGAACACGCCGACTTCGTGGAGGTGTCTACGGCGCACGTGTCGGGATGGGTGCCCCGGACGGCCTTGACGCGGGTCGTCCCCCTCGGCGCATGATGGCTCCTCGGGGAGGCGGGCGGCATGTACATCCTGGTGGTCGAGGACGACGCACGGATTCGTGAGTTCCTGGAACAGGGGCTTCGTGCCAACGGGCACACCGTGGACATTGCTCCGGATGGAACCGAGGGGTTGGGGCTGCTGCGCACCAACCCCTACGACGTGGCGATCATCGACCGGATGCTGCCGGGAATGGACGGGCTCACGCTCATCCAGACGGCGCGAGCCCGTGGCACGACCACGCCCATTCTCGTGCTCAGCGCGAAGACCGCCGTCGAGGACCGGGTCGCGGGACTGCAGGTCGGCGCGGACGACTACCTGACGAAGCCCTACTCCTACGCCGAGCTCGAAGCCCGACTCCTGGCGCTTCAGCGGCGGAGCTCCGGGCAGGTCACCGAGTCCACGACGCTCCGGGTGGGACCGCTGGAGCTCGACCGGCTCAGCCGCCGCGTCGCCCGAGGGGGCGTCGAGCTCGAGCTGCAGCCGAAGGAGTACGCCCTGCTCGAGTACCTGATGCAGCACGCCGGCCAGGTGGTCACCAAGGCCACGCTGCTCGACCGGATCTGGGGGATCAGCTTCGACCCGCAGACCAACGTGGTTGACGTGCTCGTCAGCCGGCTGCGCGCCAAGCTCGATAAGCCCTTCGACGAGCCGATGCTGAGGACCCGGCGAGGGGTGGGGTACGTCCTGGAAGCCCCGGAATGACCCTCACTCGACGCCTGAACCTCTGGTACGGCCTGGTGCTCGTCGCCGCGGTGTCGTTGGCGGGCGTCGTCGTGGAGCTCACCACCACCCGGCTGGCGAGCGCGCGGCGTACCGCCCTGATCGAGGAGATCCAGGCCGAGGTGACGCGCGCCTACGAGGCCGGTGGCGTCGACGCAGCGGGCGACGTCGAGTTTCCAGGCGTACAGCTTCGGCTCCGGGACGACGCTGGACGCCCATTGACCGGCATCGATCGGCCCACCACGCCCGGCGTGACCGTTCGCACCCGGATCGTGAAGGGGGTGTGGCTGGACACCGTGCTCCCGGATGCCGCGCTCGCGCAGGGCCGACGGGATGCGCGAGTCGCCGTGGGCGGAGGCGGGCTGCTGGTACTCCTCCTCGGGCTGGGCGGAGGGCTGTGGGCCACCCGACGCGCGCTCGACCCCATCCGAGCCGTCGCGCGGGCTGCGCGCTCGGCGCTCGACACGGGAGATCCTGCAGCTCGAGTGCCCTCTCCGGGCACCGGAGACGAGCTCGACGACATGGTCGGCGTGCTCAACGAGCTGCTGCAGACCGACCAGGAGCGCATCGAGCAGATGCGCGCCAGCCTCGACCACATCGGGCACGACCTCCGAACGCCGATGACCCGCATCCGTGCCGCCGCCGAGCTGGCCCTGTCGCGCGACGATCCGGACGAGCGGGCAGGCGCCCTGGAGGTCGCCATCGAGGAGGCCACCGCCACCGAGCAGCTGCTGACCCGCCTGCTCGACCTCACCCGCGCGGAGGCCGGGATGCTCCCCCTCGACCTTCGCGAGCTCGAGCCCGACGCCCTGCTGCGCCGGGTCGCCGCGCTGTACGAGCACGTGGCCGAGGAGCGAGACATCCAGCTCGTGGTCGACGCGCACCCGGTCCCGACCATCGTCGCGGATCGCACCCGCCTCGAGCAGGCGCTGGCCAACCTGGTCGACAACGCCATCAAGTTCTCGCCGAATGGGGCCCGCGTCCGCCTGTCCACGACGTCTGACGACGACCACGTCCACCTGGTCGTCGAGGACGAGGGGCCTGGCATTCCGGAGACGGACCGGGAACGGGTGTTCGAGCGACTCGTCCGCGGCGACCCGAGCCGCAGCTCCCCTGGCGCAGGACTGGGTCTGGCCATGGTCCGGGCCATCGCCCAAGCGCATGGGGGGAGCGTGCGCCTGGAGGACGGCGTCTCCGGCGGAGCCCGAGCCACCCTGGTGCTGCCCAGGCGCCCGTCGCCATGAACGAGACCGCCGCGCTCTTCCTCACCCTGGGCCTGGTGCTAGGGCTCGCTCGGGTCGCTCGCGCGGGGGCTCACCTCCTGCACGTACCGCAGGTATCGATCCTGATGCTGGCAGGGCTGCTCAGCGGTCCCATGGCGTTGGACCTCATCCCCGAATCGGTGCGGACGTCGTACCCCACGGTCGCCGAGGCCACACTCGCCATGGTGGGGTTCCTCCTCGGCGGTGAGCTGTCGCTGCGCAACCTGGCCGAGCGTGGACGGGCCGTCCTCTCGATCTCGATCGTCGACACCCTGCTGACCTTCGCCATGGTGGGCGCCGGCCTCTGGGCCCTCGGGCTCCCCTGGCCGGCAGCCGCGGTCCTGGGCTGCGCGGCCGTCGCAACGGACCCGGCAGCCGTCCAGAGCGTCATCCAGGAGAGCCGCGCCGACGGCCCGATCTCCAAGACCCTGCTCGGGGTGGTCGCGATCGACGACCTGTGGGGCATCCTGCTATTCTCGGTCGTCATCGCCTTCATCCCGGGCGCAGGAGAGGGCGGCTTGTGGGCGGGTGCCGCCGAGTCCGTCGGTTCCATCGCGGCGGGTGCCGCCCTCGGCGGCGTCATGGCCCTCGTGACGGGTAAGCTGGACCGCGGGAGGCCCACCCTGGAAGAGGCGCTCGCCTTCGTGTTCATCGCGGTCGGTGTGGCGGAGGCGCTCGACCTCTCATACCTGCTCACTGCCGTGTCCATGGGGGCGGTGGTCTCGAATCTAGCGACCTCCCACGAGCACACCTTCCGCGAGATCGAGGGCATCGAGTGGCCCTTCCTCGTGGTGTTCTTCGTGCTCTCCGGGGCGTCGATGGAGCCTGCCGGACCTGGCGGGTCCGCGATGATCGCGGTCGGTGCCTATGTCGCGCTCCGGACCAGCGCCCGTGTCGTCGCCGGCTGGACCGGCTCCCGACTCGGAGGTCTCGAGCGGCGCGCGGGCATCCTGGGCCTCGGGCTGCTACCACAGGCCGGCGTGGCGCTCGGCCTGGTGCTGGTGGTCGCGGAGCGCATCCCGGAGGTGGGCACCCAGGCGCTGCCCGTCGTCATCCTGGGCACGGTGGTGTTCGAGGTGGTCGGTCCCGTCGTGACGCGAGCGGTGCTCCGACAGCTCGGCGAGACGGGCCGCCGCGAGGTCGGGAGCTGAGCGGAGCCGAGCGTATGCGCCATGCGCGCAGCATCATCGCTCCTCGTCGTCATCGGCATCGTGCAGGACCGCAGGGTCCGAGCCCTGCTGCTGCGTACCGTGAAGCCAACTGGCCACGGCGAGGCCCACCACGGCCGAGGCCAGTGCGAAGATGTGCAAGGCGTCGGTGGTCTTGAGGTCGAGGAGGATGAACTTCCGGGCGAGGGCGATCTGCGCGATCAGCATGACGGTCCTCACCTGGACGATGTGCTGTCTCCTGTGCACCACCTTCACGATCGAGTGCTTGAACTCCAGCGCGATGAGCAGGGTCATGATCGCGCCGAACACGGTCTGGAATGTCGCGTGCTCGAGCGGATCCAGCCCCGCGACGAACAGGTCGAATGCGACCATCCTGACCAGGTTCCAGAGGGCAACTACAACGACGCCGACGATGACAAATCCCAGCAAGACGGCAATCAGTTGTTCGAAGCGTTCGTAGAACGTCATCACACGCCAGAATCGGGCGAGGTCCGAAACGGGCGGCTCCGAGCGATGCTCGATTTCCTTCATTCATCTCTCCAGAATACAACGAGAATCAGCGCGATCACGAGACCACCACCCCATACCGGGTGCTCGCCGCGGCCTGTTCGGTCACGTCGCGCTCGATGGTCTCGGTGATTCGGTCCAGCGGCAGGTCATTGGGATCGCGACCGAACGGATCGTCGAGCTCACTCCCCAGTGCCTCGATGGCGAACACCGGAAACGCGACAAGACCGACGACAAGTACGCTCCAAGCGCTGAGCTCGTCGACGATGGACAGCGGCAACGTCACCAGGAACGCCAGCACGATCTGGCGCACCAGGACGACGAATCCCACCGGCGTGGGAGTCTTGAGGATGCGCTCGCACCCTCCGAGGCGGTCGACGAGCGCGCTGAGCTCCTGCTCGGCGCGGTGGGTCATCGCGGGACCAAGCTCACCAGACGCCGCCTGGATGTGCTCCGACAGCGCCCTCGCGGCATGCAACGCAGGGTGGGGTGCTCCTGCGAGGTCCGCAGCGCGGTCTGCAGGCAAGAGTCTCTCCGCGTCGGCGGCAATCGGCTCGCCCCGAAGGGTCCTCTTCGTGCTGTGGGCGAACAGGGCTATCCATGGCGCCGTGTCGGCACCGAGCTGTGCGCCACCATGGGTCGCCAGGAGGCGATGCAGGTTGCGACTGGCGTTGACGATTCCCCCCCAGAGGGTCCGCCCCTCCCAGAACCGAGCGTATGCGGCGTTTGCCCTGAACCCAAGGGTCAGAGCCATCAGCGCGCCGCCCACCTCATGAAAGGCAAGCGGAAGACTCGGGGTCCACCAGCCCGTCTCGTGGAGACCCCAGAGGATGCCGGTCAACACGCAACACCCGAGGGTCTGAACGTAGACCGCAGGCTTCAGCGTGCCAAGCGGTGCCACGACCATCAGCGCGGACCGGCTTCGTCGGTAGCTGTACAGGGGTCACCTCGTTCGGGCCTTGGTCAATACCACGTACCCCATCGATGCAGGCGCGGCGCTGCCGGCCTGGCGGCCCATCCCCGCGCCTGGAGAGGTTTCGGGAGTGCGTGCCGCCGTGCTGGCTTCAGCGCGCGCAGCCGCGCCACGCGCTCCTCGGTCGCTGGATGCGTCCGCAAGTAGCTGGGATTGGGGTCGCGGCCGGACAGGCCCACCAGGCGCTGGAGGAACGACGTGGGAGCCTCGATCCGCAGCAGCGCCGAGGCGAGGCCCTCGGGATCGCCGGTGAGCTCCACCGCCGCGAGGTCGGCCTGAAACTCCCGGGTCCGGGAAAGCGCGAGCTGCAGAAGCGTCGCCACGGTCGGGCTCGAAGCCAGGACCAGCCCCACCCACTGGGTCGTGGCGTCCGCGCCGAGCCATCCCACCATCACCAGCGCCATGCCCACCGGACCGAGCCCGGCGGTGAACCTCGAGAAGCCGTCCGCGATCCCCATCACCACCAGGTCTCGGTTCGTGATGTGGCCAATCTCGTGCGCGAGGACACCGGCGAGCTCCCGGTGGGGCAGGGACCGCAGCAGGCCCTCGGTGACGGCGACCGCCGGCCGACCGTCGACCCAGGTGGACAGCGCGTTCGGCACCGCAGAGGGGATCCAGTACACCCGCGGAAGCGCCTCGAGCCCCGCGCGACCGGCCAGCGCCTCGACGAGCCCGATCAGGCCCGGCGCTTCGACCGCGGAGACCGGACGTGCTCGGTACATGCGAAGCACGATGCGCCCTGCGCTGCCAGCCGCCAGGCCGACCGTGGACAAGCCCAGCACGACGGCGAGCAGCGCGAACGGCGGACCACCGATCAGCAAGACCAACAGCGCGGCCTGGCCCACGAGCACGCCGATCAGCAGCGCGGACTGCAACCGGTTCACCCACCGGTGACGTCGGGCCAGCGCGTCGTCGAGCACCTCCTCACCCGCCCTTCGACGGGATCACGCGGCCGACGCTTCAGCGCGGGACAACACGATGTTCCCGTCGACGACATCGACCCGTACGTGGTCCCCGCTCAGGATCCTCCCGGCCAGCAGCTCTTCGGAGAGCGGCTCCAGCACGTGCTCCCGCAGCGTCCGCTTGAGCGGCCGAGCCCCGAACGCCGGATCGTAGCCGAGCTCGGCAAGGCGGTCCTTGGCGGCGTCGGACAGGGTGAGCGTGAGCTGGCGTTCCTGGAGCAGCGGCGCCAGGTGGCCGACCTGAACGTCCACGATCTCGCGGATGCGCGCCTTCTCGAGCCGGTCGAAGATCACGATGCTGTCGATCCGGTTGAGGAACTCCGGGCGGAACTGGGCGCCCAGGGCCTCCATGCAGCGCCGCTCGACCTCCTCCTTGTCGTCGATCTCGAGGATGTAGTGCGACCCCACGTTCGACGTCAGGATCAGGATGGTGTTGCGGAAGTCCACCGTGCGCCCCTTGCCATCCGTCAGACGCCCGTCGTCGAGCACCTGCAGCAGCACGTTGAACACGTCTTGGTGTGCTTTTTCGATCTCGTCGAACAGGACCACGCTGTAGGGGCGCCGACGCACCGCCTCGGTCAGCTGCCCACCCTCATCGTAGCCGACATAGCCGGGAGGCGCGCCGATCAGACGGCTCACGGCGTGCTTCTCCATGTACTCGCTCATGTCGATGCGCACGACGTTGCGCTCGTCGTCGAACAGGAAGGCGGCCAGCGCCTTGGCGAGCTCGGTCTTGCCCACGCCCGTCGGCCCCAGGAACATGAACGACCCGATCGGCCGGTTCGGATCCTGCAGCCCGGCGCGCGCCAGGCGGATGGCCTTCGAGACCCGCTTGACCGCCTCGTCCTGCCCCACGACGCGCTGGTGCAGCCGCTCCTCCATGTGCAGCAGCCGCTCGGACTCCGACTCCAGCATCTTGGACACGGGGATCCCCGTCCACCGCGCGATGATCAGCGCGATGTCCTCGGCCGTGACCTCCTCGCGGACGTACGACCCGGTCTCCTGGGCAGCCGCCAGCTTCTGCTCGGCTTCCTCCACCTTCTTCTCGAGCTCCGGGATCTTGCCGTACTGGATCTCCGAGGCCCTGGAGAGGTCGCCCTGACGCGTCTTCTGCTCCAGCTCCCCTCGGAGCGCGTCGATATCGGCCTTGATCCGCTTGATCTCCATCACGATGTCGCGCTGCTGCTCCCAGCGGCCCCGCAGCCCACGGATCTCCTCCTCCTTCTCGGCGACGAGCTTCTCGACCTCCTTGCGGCGCTCCTTCACCTCCTTACCCTTCTCCCGCTTGAGCGCCTCGAGCTCGATCTGCAGGCGGGTGAGCTCGCGCTCAGCCTGGTCGATCTCGGTGGGAACACTCTCGATCTCCATCTTGAGCCGGCTCGCCGCCTCGTCGACGAGGTCGATGGCCTTATCGGGAAGGTAACGGTCTGCGATGTAGCGGTGCGACAGCCGCGCGGCGGCCACCACCGCAGCGTCCTGGATGCGGATGCCGTGGTGGACCTCGTACTTCTCGCGGATGCCCCGGAGGATGGCGATGGTGTCCTCGACCGAGGGCTCGCCCACGAACACCGGCTGGAAGCGGCGCTCCAGCGCCTTGTCCTTCTCGATGTGCTTGCGGTACTCGTCGAGGGTGGTGGCGCCGATACACCGAAGCTGCCCACGGGCGAGCGCGGGCTTGAGCATGTTCGCCGCGTCCTGGGCCCCCTCGGCACCGCCGGCCCCCACCAGCGTGTGGAGCTCGTCGATGAACAGGATGATCTGGCCCTCGGACGCCTCGATCTCGCCGATGACGGCCTTCAGGCGTTCCTCGAACTCGCCACGGTACTTGGCGCCCGCGACCATCCCGGCAAGGTCGAGCGCCAGGACCCGCTTGTTGTGAAGACTCTCTGGCACGTCCCCGTCGACGACCCGGGCGGCGATTCCCTCGACGATGGCGGTCTTGCCCACACCCGGCTCGCCGATCAGCACCGGGTTGTTCTTCGTGCGTCGCGACAGGACCTGCAGCGCTCGCCGGATCTCCTCGTCGCGACCGATGACCGGGTCCAGCTTGCCCTGTCGCGCCGCATCCGTCAGATCGTAGGTGTACTTCTCGAGCGCCTGGTACTTGCCCTCGGGATCGGCGTCGGTGACCCGCTGGGAGCCCCGCACGTCCTGGAGGACCTGCTGGACGGCACCCGGCGTGAGCCCCAGCTTTCCGAGCACCTTGCCGGCCTCTCCGCCCTTCGACGAGAGCATGGCCAGCAGGAGGTGCTCGGTGGACACGTACTCGTCCTTCATCGAGTCGGCGCTGGCGAACGCGGCGTCGAGCACGTCCTTGAGATCCCGCCCGATGTAGGTGTCGGCGCCGTGCACGCGCGGTCGTCTGGCGAGCGCGTCCCCGATGGCCTGGCGTGCCTGGGCCACGCCGACGCCCACCCGCTGCAGGATCATCGGCACCAGCCCGTTCTCCTGCTGGAGCAGGGCGGCGCACAGGTGGAGGCCCGTCACCTCCTGGTGGTCGGCGCGACGCGCCTGGGCTTCGGCGTCGGCGAGCGCCTCGCGGGACTTCACGGTCAGCTTGTCGAGTCTCATCGTTCACGCCCTTTCGCCGGAGTGAACACCTCCAGCACGTAGGTATGGGTGGGATCCTGGAAGGCCATGGTGCGTCGCATCCATCGGTTGCCGTCTGGCAGCTCGATCTCGGCCACCTCGACGGGCAGCAGACCGACCCCGGAGAGGTCAAGACGCCGCATGGCGGCGGAGTTCTGGTATAGAGGGGCGCCGTCCGAGGACCACAGGCGCACCGGGTGCTCCACCGCCTCCATCAGGAATGCGATGGGGTCGCCCCGGTGACCTCGGGTCCACGGCTGTGGGCCGTCCCCACGCACCGCGCCACGCATGGCGGCGGTCAGCAGCGCGTGGACGGCGAGGTCGGGCGTCGGCGCCGTCGCCCGGCGGGGTGCCGGCCGCCACCGGCTCGGTAGATGGCGCACCTCCTCGATCAAGACGAACCGGTAACGGCTGGACATGAACCCTCCCTACTGGACCGCGATGGTACGCGGCCCCGTTCCCGTGTTGGCCTTCTTCGGGAACCGAACCCCCAGAACGCCGTCCTTGAAGTGCGCCTCAGCCGCCTCGACGTCGAGATCGCGGGGGAGCGGCACGGCGCGCTGGACGGAGCCGAAGTAGCGCTCGGTTCGGTACACGCCCTCCTCGTCCGAGGTCGAGTCGTGCTGCTTGTGCCCCTTGAGCACCAGCGTGTTGTTGTCGATGGACAGCGTCACGTCATCGCGCGACATGCCCGGCAGCTCGAAGTCGACGCGCAGGGCGTCTCCCTCGTCCACCACGTCCACCGACACCCCGAAGCGCGCAGGGCTGAAGTCACCGAACCAACGGTCGACCTGGTTGAAGTGGGCGAACGGATCCCGGAAGAAGGGGTCGCGCAGCATGGCGTCCATCATCCGGCTCATCTGAGCGAACGGGTCCTGCGGACGGGCCAGCGCGCCGTGCGAGGGCGTCGTCTGCGGCCTGGTGTCCACCGCGGTCGAGGTCTCCGGCTGCGCGGTCTCCTCCTCCTTGGATCGGCGGAAGAACTTGAACGGGTTCCACTTTTCGAGCGTGCTCATGTCGACCTCCTCAGTCGTCGTGGGCTCAGGCGAGCCCCAGCAGGGTTCCAGTGATGAGGGTGTCTGCGAACTGCAGCCCGAGGATGACCACCACTGGGGTCAGGTCAAGCCCGCTGACCACCAGCCACGGAAGCCGACGGCGGATCGCGTACAGGGCGGGGTCCACGACCCCGTACAGCCCCTGGATGAGCGACCGGATCAGCCCCGGTGGGGGGCTCGGGCGGACCCAGGACAGCACCACCCGCACCAACACCGCCAGGGAGAGCAGGCTGACGACGGAGTGGAAGAGCTGAGCTGTGGCCAGGAACAGGCTGGAGAGCATGACGTCCTCCTCGCCCCTTTTTCTGGGCACGGTTCCTCACCGTCGCGTTGCGGAAACCTTACCGTGTTGAAAGGTCATTGGGCCGGCCGGCTATCGCCCCGACAAGTGGCGTCTATCCCGCTGAATCACGCCCAGGAGGTGCAACGCCACTTCGATCCCGGGCAAATTCACGCCGAGCTCGTGATGCAGGTTCCAGCTCACCCGGACCCGCTCGACGACGACTTCGTAGTCGAGCTCATCCCCGTCGAGCACGACGATTCCGGCCTCGCACAGCTCGACGACGAAACCCTCCGGCACCGCCAGAAGCTCCGCCATGCGTCGTGTCGCTGAAGTGCTCATGTCGTCTCCCTCAGCGCCGCTCGGACATCACGACGGTAGGCGGCTCGGAGCGCCTCGAGTACCTCGTCCGGTACGTGCCCGTCCGGTGCCATCACCTGCAGGTGCGCGTAGAGGTGTCCGGCAGCGCGGTCCTTGCGGGCGATTCCCTTCCCCCGGACGCGAAGGGTCTGCCCCGACTGGCTG
>MDTC01009611.1_pt1 | contig 12929 bp, 11 predicted proteins | sample 811181 | NCBI WGS metagenome assembly MDTC01 (sample SAMN05326644, study PRJNA326480) | marine metagenome | isolation source: seawater | place: Pacific Ocean: North | collected 2011 | reverse complement strand
TTCGGCCAATCGCCTGTCAGTTGACAATAATTCCAAAGATCCAAGTGGCTCCCAAGTTGTTGAGTCGGGCAGAAAGCAAGATATGACAAACTCTGCCAGTACGACTCATTCAGAGGTGGCGTAATGACTACCTCGACCTCCGCGTTGAAAAGACTGGTATTGGTCATAGGGCTGGCTATCAGTGCTTCAGCGATCCATGCTCAGGACGTTCAGCTTGAAGGAGGGAAGGTTGCTCCAGGTGCCGAAGACGGTCGTTCAGTCCTTGAAGAAGACACTGACGCACGTGTTTTGACCCCAAAGGCAGTTGAGTTGCCAGATAGTATTTCTGATATTTTGGATCGGCGGTGGGCTGATCGTCTGTTGCCGGCAGCAATAACTTTTGGTGTGATGAGTCTTGCGCCAGCTTTGCTGCTCATGACAACATGCTTTGTACGAATGTCGGTTGTTTTGTCACTTACGCGGCAAGCCATTGGTACTGCAAATTTGCCATCCACTCAAATTATCACATCACTGGCACTTTTTTTGTCTGCGCTTGTGATGTGGCCAGTTTGGACTACGGCCTATCAAGCAGGGGTTGAGCCTTACCAGGCTGGAGAGGTTTCTTTGCAGGAGGCTTTCGATCGTGGGAGTCTACCTATCCGTCGCTGGATGTCTCATCAGATAGAGGAGGCGGGTAACCGTGATACCGTTGCATTATTTCTCCGCCGACATCCAGACGGTATAAATCAAGTCGATAGTTACGACCAAATTCCTACAGAAGTGCTTTTGCCTGCTTTTCTTGTGAGTGAACTGGAGGTCGCGTTTATGATCGGCTTTCGAATCCTGCTTCCTTTTCTCGTGTTGGACTGTGTTGTTGCGACTCTTGTGGTTTCAACGGGCCTTGTCATGTTGCCTCCTACTATTGTGTCCTTGCCGTTGAAGTTGCTGGTGTTTGTAATGGCAGATGGCTGGTCTCTGGTTGTTCGTGGTTTGCTAGACGGGGTGTGCCTCAACACGTCATAGTTCAAGTTTGGTTTTTATGTTCTCTTTGTGAGCCAGAGGTTTGAGGAAATATTTTGCATGGCAGACTTTGATCTTGTTCCACTCGTTCGATCTTCACTTCTTGAAGGTGGGTTGCTGCTAGCTCCAGCTCTCTTGGCCGGCTTGCTAGTAGCCTTGGTTGTTGGGGTTTTGCAGTCGGCTACAGGAATTCATGAACCGCTTATTGGTATGGTTCCTCGGCTTGTTGTCATGGTGGCCGTCATGTTCTTGACTGGAGGGTGGATGATTGACAGGTTTGTCAGCCTGTTTCAGGTCAGTGTTCTTTCGCCCTAACAGTGTTCCTGTTCCCTGTATTCTCGGAGTGTGTTTTGCTCGTTGCTGAAACTCCAAGCACTGTTGGGCTCCTTGCCTTGTTTACAGAATCATCGATATTTGTTTCTATTGGTGTGCTGGCCCGCATAGCAGGTGTTCTGCTGAGTGGTGGTTTACGGATGTTTCCGGGTGGAACGGTCCATCTCAGGCTTGCACTACTTTTTGTTCTCGGTTTTGCTGCTGCACCAGTAGCAATTTCAGTGTCACAAATTCATGGTGTCGTTGAGCAATCGTTTGTACCAATGGTATTTTCAGAGTTGCTCGTTGGTTGTTGCCTTGGTATCACAGTCAGTTTTTTCGTGGGCGTTTTCGAGGCTTCTGGAAGTGTGCTTGCGAGCGTTGCAGGGCTTAACTGGGCAGATGCTTTTACCCCAGGTGGCAGTGGTGGTCCTGGTGTCGCGCGTCTTTGCGGATGGGTGGGCCTTGCTTCATTTGTCGTTGCCGGTGGTCAGCAGTTGGTAGTTGCTGGACTTGTTGATAGCTTCCTCCAACTTCCAGTAGGAGCACTTGCTCAATCAAGTGACTTGTTAGGACTACCAGTTGTGTTGAGGTTGATTGAGTTGCCATCGCTTTGTTTGCACATGGTGCTCATGATCGCTGCTCCACTTCTTGTTGCCGTAATGACAGCGCACCTCACTGCAACAATCTGTATGCGTTCAGTTGATACCTCGCCCGGACCTGGAGTTCTTCAAGGTATTGCTGCTGCTGTAATGCTCGGTGGACTAATCGTTGGAAGTCAGCAGTGGGCAGGCAATTCAGGGGAGTATCTGCGTACACCGTTTGAGGCTGCCTTTAAATTATCAAATCCTGTAGTCCTTCGTGGCACACTATTTGATCTGAAGGAAGATGGGCAGATCGATGAGTGAAAGCCAAGATCGAACCCTGCCAGCTACGCCACGACGAAGAGAAAGTGCTCGTAATAAGGGGCTTGCTCCAAACGCTACTGCATTGGGTTGGCCTGCGATGGCAGTAGTGGTCTTGGCAGTGATGCCAGTTTGGTATCGCACGACTGCTTCAGCTACTGTTTCTGCAATTGAAAATATTCAAATGACAGGGAAGGGAGGAAGTTCGTATGAGTTGTTGCCGATCATTTTTCCCACGGTTGTCGTGGTCATGCTTGCTCTCGGAGTTTTGATCATGGTTCGCACGTTTTTTGATGGAGCTGCATGGCGGCTCGACCGTTTGGCATTCCGGTTCGAACGGATTGATCCGAAGGTCGGTTTGCAACGTATTGTATCCAAAGGGACTGTTGTTCGGGCCGTGACATCTTTTGCTGGTTTAGTAATTCTCGCATCGGCTGCTTGGTTATTATCAGGCTCGGTCGTTGTTGTTCTGGGTGATTTTGTAGTGCAGCCTGGTGCTGATGAAGGGCAGGGTAGTGGGCTCTTATTTACAGCAGTAAATTACCTGTGGGGCATGCTGATGGTTGCAGGTATTGTTGCTGCCGCAGATTGGTGGCTTCAACGATTCCGTTTCGAAAGAAAAATTCGAATGACCCCAAGTGAGTTGCGGGAGGAGTTGCGGGGTTTGCGTTCTGATCCCAAAGTTCGGTGGCAGCGTAATGGAAGGTGAGTATTAAACTCGCAATTCACTATCGCCAGTTCGCTCGGGGCAATTCTTCAGTGCTTCTTCGACTGGGCCGTCAAGAAACTCTTCAACTTGCACACGAGCACGTCCTTCAAGGCCCTCGATTGTGAGCGCAGCGTGCAAGTCAACGTCTTTGAAAAGTGGGTCTGCAGCAAGTCGCTCAACGAGATCATTGTCGCGGCCATCACGAATACCTGCGGTTGCTGCATGACTATGGCGGCGAATGGCTTCGTGTAATTCTTGCCGATCACCTCCTGCTGTTGTAGCAGCCATTAAGAGCCGTTCGCTTGCTAGGAAGGGAACGTGCTGTTCAAGATTGCGACGAATGGCTCCAGGGAGGACAACAAGTCCACCGGCAATGTTTGAATATATTAAGAGCACTGCGTCTGTGGCCAGGAAAGCCTGTGGGAGTACGAGCCTACGAGGGGCTGAGTCATCGAGCGTTCTCTCGTACCATTGCACCGCGGCAGTCTGGCTTGCCGTCTGTTGAAGACCCATGACGAAACGACTCAAGCCGCACATTCGTTCAGCTCTCATTGGGTTTCTCTTGTAGGGCATTGCGGATGATCCAACTTGATCAGTTTCAAAGGGTTCTTCAAGTTCACCCCAAGCTGCTGCAATCCTCAGGTCATTTCCAGCTTTATGAGATGATTCTGAAATTCCACCAAGAGTTGTTAGAACCTGGGAATCAATTTTTCTGGGATATGTTTGCCCAGTCACAGGAAATGATTTGTCAAAACCTATTTTTTTTGAAACAAGTTCATCAAGTTGTCTTACTTTTGCATGATCGCCATTGAATAATTCGAGAAAACTGGCTTGAGTGCCAGTTGTTCCTTTCACACCACGTGCACTGAGAAGTAAACGTCGATGGTTAATTTCCTCAAGATCGAGTAGGAGGTCGAGAATCCAGAGGCAGATTCTCTTTCCTATGGTAGTTGGCTGGGCTGGTTGTAAGTGCGTACGACCAAGACAAATCACCGCCTTTGTTTCCCGAGCTTTACTCGCTAATTTTTCAATAACACCGGCTAACCGGCCCGCTGTAAGATCGAGTGATTCACGAATTAAACAGAGGTCTGTATTGTCTGTCACGTAAGCACTCGTTGCTCCCAAGTGCATGATCGGCTTGGCTTCAGGGCAATCGTCTCCGAAAGTATGAAGGTGCGCAAAGACATCGTGACGGGTCTGTTTTTCATAGGCGGCTGCTTTTACAAAATCAATAGTGTCGAGATGCGCTCTCATCTCATGAAGCTGCGATGGTGTTATTGGTAGCCCCATTTCAGCTTCAGCCTCAGCGAGTGCTAGCCACATTCTGCGCCAGAGGCCGTATCGATGCCTATCACTCCATATATAGGCCATTTCTTTTGAGGCGTAACGATCGGCAAGTGGATTACTCCAGCGTTCAACTTCGTCAGCTTGCTCATGTTTTGAATCTTCAGACATCATTCACTTTCATTGGGAATACGTTTTGTTATTTATTTTCTAACTGCTTTCCAGCCGATGTCGACATCAGGCAGAAGAAACGCTCAATAGCTAGCCTTGCTCGCAGGCCTCGAGAAGATTCTGCTTTCAGGGAGCGATCCAGAGACTCCAGCCACTTTGGAAGTTCCTGACATCGGTGACTGCCAAGATTCCGTAACGCAAACTCAGCCTGGCTTAGGGCTTTTGGCCAACTTGCGACCCCAGCTTCCTTGAGTGCTGCCCCAAGGCTCGTTGGACGATCAGGTCCTCTCAGTAATCGTGCCGCAGTCGAATAACGTCGGAGTACGGTAGCCGCCTGGGCGGTCAAGCCTATGGGGCTTTCGCCAGCATCAAGTAGACCGTTGAGTAGAGAAATAGCTTCGGTGGTGCGACCTGCTGCTGCTGCATCAACCATCTCCCAAACAGTTCTTTGGTGCCCCATGCCCTCAAGTGAATCGACCATCTCAGGAGGAAGCGACCGCTTGCCATCCAGTGGCAAAGCTGCAGCAAAGGTTGAGAGCGCCTGATCTATCTGGCCTAGTTCATTACCGAGTCGTTCTAGTATTGTACTCGCTGTGACAGCAGGTAATTGAATAGAGTAAATCTGCGCAGCCCATTTTTGGAGCCAACCAGTCAGGTCAAAACGGGGTGGTGTAGAAGTTGTAATAATTAAGCCATGTTGTTGAACAGCTTTAGCTAGTCGTGTGTTCGAAGGAAAGCTTCGAACTTCCAACACAAGAAACCCACCATTCCCAGGACTTCGACCCGCAAAGTTTTCAAGAATTTCTCGATGTGACGAGACAAAGCTATCAGCCCGTCGAACGGTAGCGATTCTTGCTGCCGTACTGAACATTGGAACGGTTGCTACTTCGTCAAGAATATCTCTCGGGTCGGGCTGGTCTTCTCCCGAGAATTCTCGCCAAGCCCAAGATTCATCATCTTCTTCCGAATGAATGCATTTCCGCAGACGGGACAAAATATGCCGATTCACAAACTGATCATCACCAACCAAGACAACCATTGAGGGCTTGTTTTCTGGCTCGACGATGAGGCCTTTCAGACTCTTTTTGTCGAGGAGCAGGTCGAGTCCTAGCACTCCTGCTTTTTTCTTCGCCACTGGCGGTCTCCCTTGGGATCATCAGAAAACGTGGGATCGTCAGAAAATTAACTCACGTATTGTAGCGAGATTGAACGAAAAAAACCCACTACAGCAGTTAAAGTCTGCCAAGGAAGTAATCCGCCTCAGATTGAGAGCATTGATCTTTAGGGGGCCTTGCCTGTAGTGGCTCGTGGGCTCCCAAGTGTGCCAACAAATCGGGCAGTTCGAAGAGTAATCGGCTCTTGTGTGATGCTTTCACCCACATTTCCGGCTGCATCAGGCATTTCAATTCGCACATAGACACGGCTTGGTAAAGAGCGATGTGGCTTCCAGTTGTAATGTCCACTGGCAGCTTGGTCAGACGCAATAGTTGCCCAAGGGCCCGATCTATGAGGAGAATAAGAAAGCCGAACGCGGTCTGGAATTGCTAAGGGGTCTTCGAATGAATAATGAATTTCAAAAGCATCAGAAGCACTCTTTTTAACCGTTACGACATCTAGGCTTGTAGCCTGAGGTGGTGTCGAATCAATTCCAATCCAGGTTGACGGTGACGCACCTGCCCGTGGAGGGATCGGTGTACCGGGAACGTCTCGAACAATCTCTAAGCGGCATCCAAAAAGCCCTTCCCCAGAAAACTTGACATCAATTGGGCTCGTGGTGTCTTTGTCGACCGCGAGTCGTTCCCAAGAGTGTCCTCCATCTTGTGTACTCCAAAGTTCAACCCGGAAAGGACCTTGCAAATCTTCGGGGACGTTAAAACTGTACTCCCAGCTAAAGCTCTGTACCCGCATGAGATGAAGTGGGCTGCCTCGGTATTCTGCAACAAACCCTGTTTCTTGGTTTTGTGATAACTCCGGATGTCGCAGTTTTTCTTTTATAGCAGCTGCCAGTGTTGGTGATGATATTGTAAGAAGAGGGTTTTTCTTAGCAACTTCGGTTGTATTTTTTGTTGTGTTGGTTTTTATTGTGCCGGATTGTGTGGGCGAAGGTTGAGCAGAGCCAACAGGTTCACCGCCGGACCATGATGTGCCAAGGGTAGGCTCCCAACTCATGTCTGATTTCTTGCCCTGTGGACGATTCTGCAGCATTACAGACTTTGTTTGGTGATTATTGCTGGGGCTTGATCCGGCTAGTCTTGATCCGGCTAGTGGTGATGGGAGTGCCGGCGCTGTTATTTCATTTGCAAGATCTGCTTGTGATACCTGCGGGTCGCTAGGGAGCATTGAGAATTGCTGGGTTGTGCGATGGCCAGCAGCATCTGCAACAGAAATCTTCACTGTAAGGTTGCTAACATCCTGTCCAGCCCACCAGATTTCTTCACCGATCAGATGGGCGGGGGAACTTCTTGAAAGGACTGGTTCCGTGGCAATTGTTTTCCAATCACCATCAAGTTGACGGTATTGGAACAGAATAGAATCAAGATTAATGGAGTCATCTACGGCGGCGTAGCGGCAAAGTATCTCACCATCAGATCCTTTCCAAGCACGTCCCGTCAGGCGAGGTGCTGCTGCATCGACAAGAACTCTCGCGTCCGGTCCCTCGCTACCACGAGATCTATTTTTACGATCAATTGCGCGAATGCGAAACCAATACTCTCCATCGGTATCAGCTTTAAATGGGATCGATGCGTTGGGTGGAGATGTGGAGCCCGCTGCCCTCCAGGAAAGGCCGAAATCAGTGGAGACATTCATTTCCACTTTTTCTACGGTGGCGTCGGGAGTATCTGGTTTTGGCAGGCGGAATGGGATAGCAAACTGCCGTTGGGTTGTTCGAACCAGTTCCGGAAGTGAGGCTGCGTTTTCTGGTCTGGTAGCCGAAAAAGCCTCAGAAAAACCTCCTTTTAAACAGCAAAAGAGGAATAACAACACGCTTAAACGAGATGTATTCATAGATTTCATGAATCTTTCCAAATCTCCGTACATTGGCCTCACAATCGATATCGGCCATTTGTTTCCGAAAATCGTGCTTTTCCGATACAAATGGATAGGAGCATCGACTTCTCGTACTCGAAGCCGTAGTCGTCGAAGCCTGGGCAGGACAGTTGGTCCGCGGCGGCAGGGGCGACTAGGAGGGTGAGGGCAGAGTGAGGGTAGGGTGCGAGCTAGGAGGGTGAGAGCTAGGAGAGAACAGTGGTGAACATTCTGCGGTCGATATGAATATGTAAGACGTACTGGTTTAGGGTGAAATTTGTAATTCGACAAAAAGGTAGTTTTTTTGGTTTCGTTGCTGATTAATTCGTTGATTCTTCTGGCTGTTGTTGTCAGTGGGATCGTTGTTATCGTTCTGATCCGTGAAAAACTCCAAGGAACTGGTACCGGTCGTGGCGATTGCGACGAAACTTGGGAGCAAAAGCTGGCTGAATATAAAAAACTGCTGGATAGAGGTGTGCTGGAAGAAGATGAATACCGAAGAATAAGAACACTCAACGATCCTTTTCCTAAGGACGCTGAAAATATACCCAAGACGTTGCCCGTCATATCAAAACGAGCAACAGGAGAGGACAGGAGAATTTAAATAGATGCCGACCGGAAAAGATGCAAATGGAATTGGACGTCGCGGGGCCGGCGGCACGACAAAAAAAAATGCCTTCTGTTCATTCTGTAGGAAAAGCTATCGCGATGTAGGGCCGCTTGTTGAAGGTCCCGGAGATGTTTACATCTGTGGCGAGTGTATTGAGTTATGCCAATCTATCTTAGATCAAGAGAAACGCAGGAGAGGGACTAGCAAACAACTCTTCACATCAATTCCGGCACCACGAGAAATCGTAAGCCATCTCGACCAGTATGTTATTGGACAACATCACGCAAAGAGAGTTCTCTCTGTAGCTGTGCACAGTCATTACAAGCGACTGATGATTGGAGCTGAAGGAGGCGACGTTGATGTTGAAAAATCCAATATCTTGCTCATGGGGCCAACAGGCTGCGGGAAAACGCTTCTTGCAAAGACTCTTGCCAAGCTTCTCGATGTTCCGTTTGCCATTGGTGATGCAACTACTTTGACAGAAGCTGGCTATGTTGGTGAAGACGTAGAGAATCTCTTGCTGAAATTGCTTAGCGCCGCCGACTTTGATGTCGAAGCTGCTCAGCGAGGTGTTTTATACATTGATGAAATTGATAAGATTGGCAAAACAAGTCAGAACGTTTCGATAACTCGTGACGTGTCTGGAGAAGGCGTGCAGCAGGCGCTTCTTAAAATGTTGGAGGGAACAGTAGCAAATGTTCCACCGCAGGGTGGGCGCAAGCATCCTGAGCAGCAGTACCTGCAGATAGACACCTCAAACATTTTATTCATTTGCGGTGGAACGTTTGTCGGTATGGAAAAAATTATTGCTGGTCGGCTTGGGAAGCGGACTATTGGTTTTGGCCAGTCAAGCAGTATTGCTGCTGACCCAGATGTTGCAGAGTTGCTACCGCAGATTGATTCGGATGATATTTTAGAATTTGGTTTAATACCTGAGTTGGTTGGCCGGCTTCCTGTGATTTCTTCGCTAGGGCCATTAAGCGCAGAAGCTCTTGTTCGAGTGCTGCAGGAACCCCGGAATGCGTTAGTGAAGCAGTATCAAAAACTCTTTGAAATGGAGGATTGCAAGCTTGAGTTCACCGACGATGCATTGCTTGCAATAGCTCGCCGAGCTCTTAAGAAAGAAACTGGAGCACGTGGGCTGCGATCAATAATGGAAGATGTAATGCTCGACGTCATGTTCGATCTTCCGGACAATAGAGGAAGTCGGTATCTCATTGAAGCGGGACATGTTGATAAGAAACAGCCAATTCTTCCATCACCTGAGGCACGCCCGAAAAGTGCATAACTGAGGACTTAGTGCTTTTCAGCGAGTCGAATAAGTGCTTCGATGCCTCGCTCAAGCATGTGGTCTGAAACGGTGTATGAAATACGAAAGTGAGTGTCAGCACTGCCGAAAACAGTTCCCGGTACAACAAGAAGCTGCTCTTGTTCAACAGCATTTTCGGCAAACATTGTTGCTGAACCGCCCGGTGCTTTCGGGTAAAGGTAAAAAGCTCCTCCGGGATGGATGAAATCATAGTGGCCCCGAAGGCCCTCAATAAGGCGGTCCCTTTTTTTTCGGCAAGTATCAAAGGCTTCTGACATGTCGCAATCGGCTGCAGCTAGTGCCGCCCATTGACCGACCTGTGGCGAGCAGACGAACGTGTACTGCTGCAGTGTGATGCAAGCATCAATTATTTCCGCTGGACCATGCATGTAACCGACTCGCCATCCAGTCATCGCATGCGTCTTTGAGAATCCGTCGAGGATGACCGCATTCTGGCTGCATGATGCTGCAGAAATAAAGGGACGGTCGTAGCAAAACCCGCGGTAAAGCTCATCGCTGATAAGCGTGATATTATGGGTGTCTGCTAATGCCGCAAGTTTCTTCAGAGTCTCGAGTGAAATAACTAAACCTGTTGGATTGTTTGGGCTATTCAACAGGACCGCACGAGTCTTAGGTCCGATGCGGGAGGCAACTGCATCAATGTCTATTTCGAAACTTGGAGCGGTGTCGATTGCGACACAATGTCCCCCTAGAAATTCTATAAGCGGTCGGTACATCACGAATGCCGGCTCGAAAATAATGACTTCATCACCAGGATCAATAATCGCCATAAGTGCGAGAACTAATGCTCCACTTGATCCACTCGTGACGCACAGTGATCGATCATTTTGGCCACTTTGTTTCTGCACCTCATTCGCTATGAGTCTACGAAGTTCTGGTATTCCTTGAGTGGCAGTGTAGCCATTTTTGCCACTGATTGTGGCTTCGCATGCAGCCTTACGGGCGACCTCCGGCATCTCGAAGTCAGGCTGACCGATTGAGAGATTGATTGGATCTTCGAGTGTCTGCATCAACTCGAAAACACGTCTAATTCCAGACGAGTCAAAACGGGCCGCTCGACGCGAAATAAGTGGTCGATCATCTCCAGGAGAATCGTTCACCGAAAGTCAATTGCCTCTCGTACTTGAAGGATTTTTAAACAACTCGTCCAGTAGTTTGCCGAGTCGTTCACCGCGGGCATTAAGGCTCACGACATTACCATCTTTGCCAATGAGGATTACGGTAGGGATACCACTTATTCCATAATATGTTGCAAGGGGATGCTGCCAATCCGAACCCTCTGAGGTCTCAAAAAGAATTGGCCATGGGATGTTCCTGTCATTAACAAATTTTTCAAGAGCGTCTCGGTCTTGGTCTAAGCTAACTCCAACAACTTCAAAGCCTTGCGAACTATATTTTTCGTATGCCTCGAGGACGTTTGGTATTTCTGCAATGCAAGGGCCACACCAGGTTGCCCAGAAGTCGACCAGAACAACTTTTCCAGCAAGTGTGCTTTGGTCAAACGGTTTTCCGTTGAGTAAAGTACCAGTTATCTCCATTGGGTTTCCCGGAAGAGAAAGTCGACGGAGTGTTCCCTGGAAGCTTTCTGCCATTTGCTGAATACTCTCGTTTTCACTCTTTTGAAAAAGAGGGCCGAATGTTTCGTAAGCCTGTTTTGACAAAGCCTCACCACCCGGCAGGTGCTCAAAGGCGCTTGCGAGTTGCATGGCAAGACCAGCCGTTGCGGTATCGTTTGGATTGGCAGCTAGAAGTGCGCCAGCTTGTTGAATAACAGCCGGTGCCTTTGCAAGGTCTCGCGTTGTGAAGAGTTCTTGTGCCTCCTGCACCAGTAGAAGACGTTTTGCTTCTGTCGCCAGGGCAGGGGAGGGCCCCTCGATCAGGCTTGTAGCGAATGTCTGCAGATTCGAAGAAGCAGTTGTATCACCGAGTCGACTAAGCATCATAAGGCTTTGTAGCTTTGCTTTTGCAGCTTCATCAAAAAGATCATCAGAACTTTTTAGTTGCGAAAGCGCTCGGTCGGCAGCTTCTGCCGTAGCAGTTGCAATTGCCTGCATTGATTTCATCATTTCTTCACGAGACGAAGGTTGTGCAGCGACTTGTCTAATCGTTCGGATGTAGTCGAGCATCTCTTCAGGAGTTCCTTCCGGCACAGGTGGAATTCCTGCCGCGACTGTCTCTGGCTGTTTGCCTGTCTCTGGCTCAGCTGATAAAGCGAAGCTGCTGAGGTTTCCTGAAACGAGTAGCAATAATATCGAAAGACTAAGTACGCTGAAAAAACGAGTCATCAGAGGAGCCTCTTTTGAGTCTGAAAAGGGGTTGCTGTGCAAAAGGATTGGCTAGATGACAATCCTGACACCGCCTAGCCTACTCCGAGACTGTCCGCTTCGGCAATTGATACTGGAAAGATTGCGTCAGGAACTTCAAAAAGCCTATCGAAGAATTGTTCGTATGCGAACAAAGCCACTTTCTCCGGAGCCAAGAGTGGAACTTAGCTGCCACGATATTGATGTCGTTCCGTCATCTTCTTGGGTCGTTTTTATCTCAGCGGGAATGCTCGAAGCGGCTGAGGATTCAATGAGTTGCAGACGTTGCGGTAGGACATCCATAATTACGATATCAGTGAGCGGTACATCTCCCGAATTTAAAAAAGCAATGGTAAAATCGATTTCCTCACCAATTCGTGCTGAATCACTTCCAGACCTTTTGCATAAAGCCAGTTCAGCTCGTCCCAGTGACTCAACGCGAAGTATCGCAATGCCTTGGCTTGAGGACGTGACGTCGGCCTGCTGATCATTGAACACCGCGTTGGCCGCGGTCAGTCGAGTCCAGGCGATTGGGATGTCGACACCAACAGACTCTGCAATTGCTTCCTTTCTTTTTGCAGCATTGATGTGAGTGTCGTAAATGCTTTCACCAGGCTTTGCTTGGCCGAGTGATTGGTTGGGTAGCATGGCAGCATCCACACCGAGTGGACCGGAGCGCTCCTCGACTGCAATGCCAGAGTTCGATTTTCTAGCCATGTGTAAACTTGTTAACTGGGCTGTGTTGCTTGTGGGCTGTTGCGTGACTTGGCTTGCCAGACTTCTATCATTTGAAAGGCCAGCCGGTCCCTGAGGAAGTGACTCTTCGTGTATCTGGGTGACGTTCCGAACACTTCCAAATCGTGGAGCATAAATACACTGACAGTTGGAATGAGTGACGCATGATGAAGAAGCAGCACGAGTGTCATCGATGTCAACGCCATCGTCTCTTCGGTAACGTGCTACGGTGTCGCCAGCCGAGAGGCCTTCGAATTCAGTGCGACCAATCGCCTTTGCAGGCTCAAAAGAATCTCCTCCATTACAAATGAGTGGAGGTAAGATTGCTGGAGTGTTTACGGCATATGGACGGACCTGATACTCAACACACTCACATGCAATGTCGGGTAATGAATGTGCAGAGCTCGAAGGGGGGGCGGCCGGGATCAGAGTCGGTGTGAGCCCTAAAACTAAAAAAAATACAGACACTTTTTTAGGAATTGGCCAGAGATGATTTCGATACAAAAAAGTCATTTGTATTTCTGCAATGAATTAAAAGGTAGGC